>Ga0007809_10000061_pt1 | contig 38590 bp, 55 predicted proteins | sample CryBogCBE02Aug07_FD_60383 | JGI IMG/M metagenome (GOLD analysis project Ga0007809, IMG submission 60383) | Freshwater microbial communities from Crystal Bog, Wisconsin, USA - CBE02Aug07 | ecosystem: Environmental > Aquatic > Freshwater > Lake | place: Crystal Bog, Wisconsin, USA | collected...
TGTGCAAGATTATAGCAAGCTAACCCCTCATTAATTAACTAAATAAAAAGAGAGATGAAATATATTAAAGAGCAAGACTTATACGAACTGTTACTTTATCACTACATCATGTTAGATGCATTGCGTAGTGAAATAAACTTTGAAAACAAAAAGATTAGCGAACTGTTATACTGGACGGAGGAATTTACTAAGGCTACCGTAAGGCTACACTTTGAACTATTTTATTAACCCCATTTAAACCCAAAATGAAGATGAACGTGTCGGACATATCCACCATTAACACCAATTTGCGGGGTTTGGGTTGGGTATTCTTCGTATTAAATCGAAACGCCCACCGTTTGAGCATTGTTAAGAGGCTTGTGGGCGTATGATTTACCTAAGCGCGTTGTTCTTATGGGTAACGGGTAAATCTACAATGTAAAAATACTAATTAAAAAAACAAAGCCCCGCTTGCAGGTCTATGGTATGCAAGCAGGGACATTTCCCGCTTCATCTGGTTCGCTGTAAAAATACTAATTTTCTTACAAGTATTAAATAATATTTTACATGATAGTAGTTGAATTAACCAATAATGAAATGTCAACACTTAATTTATTAGCGTCTATGCGTAGTTGGGTCGCAAGAGCAAATGGAGTTATAGATAGGAAAATGTCTGATGGAAGTGGAATACAGATAGATATTGATGGACTTATTGGGGAATATGGATTTTGTAAATATTATAACCTGTTTATGGACATTACTGTAAGTGCAAGAAGCGGCACATACGATATTTTAAGCAGAAAGAACAGTAGAATAGATATTAAAACAACAAGATATAAAAACGGTAGGCTTTTATGTACATTAAAGGACAATCCAGACATAGATATTTATGTATTGGGAATTATTGAAAACAATAAAGTTACTTTTGTTGGATGGGTATATAAGAATGAATTACGAAAAGAAGAAAATATAAAAGATTTAGGGCATGGTAAAGGCTATTCGCTTGAGCAATCTCAACTACGAAGTTTTACAGATGGAAATATGTAGGCATTAAAACTATTATTCACCAAGCATCAGTATGTCGTTCTTTCCTGAATCAATTACAGAACGCTTTTTTGATTTCGATTCAAGCCTTTGCCTTGCAGCATCTACGAATGGACGCTTATCAAAAGGTATGATTGAATATTCATTAAAAAGCCTTTCAATTAAATAAATTATAGCGTCTAATTGTGTGCTATGCTTTCTGTTATTTGAAAGCAAATCCTTTTTGTTGTATTCCTTATTGACTATCTTGTCGTTCTCCGATAGATAACTCATGCAAGCATGTGCGAACATATTGCTTGTATAGTTGCCGCGTATCTTTTTATCTTCTTTGTCTACCCAAATAAAATATCTAATATTCCCTGAATTGTATTGAAATCCAACTAAGTGTTCAGCTATTTTAAAAATCTCATAGTCCTCTTGAAGTTTGTTTTTGCTATTATCAATACTATCAAGTTGTTGATGGAATCTGAAAAATTGTGCGTTCTGATACATTTTAGGCAATACTCGCCCTACCGACTGCATTTGCAATACAATATCGCAATCCCTGTGAGCGTTATTGCTGAAAAAACCTGATACTCTTTTAGGTAATGAATCACCAAATATTGTATTCAAGTCCTCAATAAACAAACAACCGCTTCTAAATTCGGTTAGCGTTTTTAGAATCAACTCATCTGTCTGTTCAGGTGCTAATGGATAGCCGTATTTATCAATAGGCACAATACGTCTTATTTCAATAAACTTTTGCCTGTTGAATTTAAGTATGTCATCATGCCCAAGCAAAGGAACTCTTACAATAGTTTTGCCTATGCCTGATTCATGTAATTCATAAGCCCCGTATTCATTGTTAGGGTCAATGATTAAAGCCTTACGTGCATTTGCTCCCTGTGTGTAAAATCGGTACAGCTGGCGCAGCGTTTCATTGGACTTACCAATACGCTTACGCCCTGTAACAATAATCATTCGCGTTTCGCGTGGACTTGCCATTATTCTTCTCCCTCGTCTTTTTGTTTAGGTTCGGTTGTTTCAGTTTGCTTAATATCGGCAATAGATTCCGACTTAGTTTCTTCAACCTGCTTTGTTTCTTCGATACGCGCAGCGATAGTTGGCTCAACAATTTTATTTTCAGCCTCCGATACGCTAAATGCTTCTTCAATGTCTGACTTTTTCATCAGAGGTTCACTTGAAGGCGATATTTTTTCCTCAAGAGTAGGGTCAACTACCACCTTATCAGATTGGATTTCATGTTTCTGAATGAAATTTTCCATCTTAATAGTTTGATTTTCTATTTTATCTACGTCTTGCTCTACGATATGCTCGTGCGACTGAACATTGCTTCTAACTTGCTCAACTGTCTGTGTAGCCTTGTGCATTACTTCGGGTTCACTATGTCTTACATTCTCTCTAATATCAGTCATAGCCGTTTTAATCTTATTCAATTCAAGTGTTTTGTTTTGAACCGCTTTGGTAAACTCTCCTATTTTGTTGTTTAAGGTGAAAATTCCTTGCGTCCTTGAAACAATATCCTTTCCGAAATGCGCTAAGATATATTGAATACGGCTGATTCCCCAACCGCGAACAGCAAATTCCTCAATCATGTATTGCCTAACCTTAACAAACTCGTCCGACTTTAAGTCAACATGCAGTTTTTCATACGCTTGCAGGTTAAACATTTGATAAATCTCTTTAATTGATATTTCATCACCTCTCTCATTGTATGGAATAGTAATATCGGGAGATATTTTACCCTCTAAAACTAATTGACTTAACTTTGTTTCGTTTACTTCTATTTTGGAATATCCAAAGTCCCATGCTGCCTGATAGTAGAACAGGAATAAATCAACAAGCATTGTCGCTCCATTGACCTTATCTTCGGTAGGCATATTAACCAAGTCAGGATTAGGAGGAACGCTTGAAAATGTTTGTTGTCCACCTCCACCACCGTTTCCTCCATTTGCACCACCTGCTGCATTTTTGTTTGGAGGAGGAGGCATATTATTTAAAACTGGCTCTGCTACCCTTTCAACTTCGGGTTCGCTTGTAACACCCACCTGTTGAGCATACTCTCTTTTCTTAACCCCCTCTTGATTATTTAAAGGATTAAATTTTTGGTCTGAATTTGATTCAGGGGTAAGTTCTAATTTAATTACCTTGCCAGCGTCTTGTGCTGATTGCGAATTATTTTCAGCAAGTTTCATTTGTTCGTTATTGTCGCTGCTTGAATCGTCATCAAAATTTATCGTGCTTTTGCGTAACTTTCCCATTGATTATATCTTTTTAATTAGTTTTTTGGTAATCAGATTATTTACTATCTCATCGTAAAGAACTGCCGTTTGAATGTCAATCTTATTCATTCGGTCAAGTTTTTTAATATAGGTTATACGCCTTGAAATATTGGAAACTGAATAATCAAAAATGATACCTATTTCTTTTAGGTCAAATTTGCAGTATTCGGAAAGTATAGCGCAAATAAAGTCAAGTGCCATAGAGTGCCTTTCGTGCCTCTTTTGTGGCTCTCGCTTTAAAACGTCTTGCCTTCTTACCTCAAGCATGTCGCAAACTTCTTTTATAACAGCCTCTCGTATCATTTGAGGGTAGTCATCGCTGTAAAGGCTTTCTATTTCTTTTAGCTTTTCATGCAAAAGTGAAGTGCCTATTTTATTTTTAACGCGATATAATGTATCTATCAGGTCATTTCCCAAAATAGCACTTGTCATATCTGTTTTTGTAGAAATGTTACGCAAGAGAATTAAATTTAAAATGATTATAAGCCGAAAATACCCCAAACGCCACCTAGTCCACCGTTGTCTGGTTTCTTAGTTTCAGTAGCTGAATTGCCTTGTTGTTGTTGCGGAGTTTGATTTTGCTGTTGAGTTATGGTTATTTCAGGCTCATCTTCTAAGTCCTTCTCAACAAAGTCAAGTATAGCGTGTGCTATCTGTGCGGATTGCTTTGTAATTTCTTCGTAAAGCGAAGGGCTTTGTTCTTTTTCGTATTTGGCAATTAAAATATCCAACTGCCCAATACGCGATTGAATATTGGTTGGTAGGTCTGTTACTTGTAAATTGTTTTCAGCAAGTTCTTGCTGATGTAATAACATGAGGTTACTCATAAGATTTGGTTTTAATGTTTAAGTTAAATACCAAACCTGCAATGGTGTCATTCTGCTGCTGCTTGAATACGATTATTTTTTCTTCTTTCCTATTTTACCTGCATGGGAAAAATGCCCCATCAACGCTGCACCTAAAGATGCTTTTTTAGAACCTGCACCTCCAGTAGCCCTTGCTGCGCCACCTAATGATGCGCTTTTTTGTGCAGCTGAACCATATTTGTTCGTTCCTACAGTTTTTTCAACGGCAGAGTGCAATTCTTTAATCAGTATATTCGCTTTATGTGGTGAATGTTTTGACATTGTATTTAATTTTGTCGTGAATTTAATAATTATTTATTTGCTTTTTCAGCCTGTTTTTCAACTTTTTCGATTAAGTCCTCAATCTCACCTAAAGATTTTTTTAAAGCCTTTACAGATGAATCAGGTAACAGCGTTCCTAAAACGGTAAAGAAGTTGTTTAGTGCCTTTTTAGCATCTTCAAGTTTCTTACCTACAAATTCAGGCTTAGTTTCCACGCGCTTGTCTTTTAAAATCACCTTACCAATATTCTTAAAGAACGATTCAACATTGCTTGTAGCCTTAGTAGTAGGTGAAGTAGTTTTGTATTTACCTGCGGTCTTAGCCTTTTGTTTTTTACGCGCCCTGTGAGCAAGTATTAATTGACGGCAATCATTAGCGTCATATTTTTTACCTGCTACAATAACATAGGCTTCCTCTTTTTTAGCTTCCTTTGCTTCGTGCTTTTTAGGTGCAGCGTGTTTCTTTTCAGGCTTTTCTTTTTTAGCCTTTCCTTTGGTTTTATATGAACCAACTTTAACGCCTTTTTTGCGTCCACGCTTGCCCTTTTCGGCAACCTCTTTAGCCTCTTGCTGTATTTCTTCAAGTTCTTCTTCCTGTTCAGCAAGTTTTTCTTCTAGCTTTTTTTCCTCTTTAGGGGTTTCTGCCGATTTAATTTCAGCCTTAATTTCTTTTATTTCCTCTTTAACTTCGGCTGATTTTTCAAGCAACTTTACTTCTTCCTCTAAAGCATCAACAAGCTCCTTAAAGTCTTTTACCTCATCTGGGGTTTCAGCAACTTCAAGGGCTTCTTTTGCATCTTTAAGGTCTTGTAAAATATCTTCTTTATTCCTTGCCATATATGATTATTTTATTTTGTAAGTTATTTATTTGCCCTTTCTGATTTTCTTTAACTTTTCAGCAGCTTTGTTAGCTAGCTTTTCACCTACCTGAATTGCTTTTTTATTAATTGCTGAAATATCTTTCCCAATCTCTTTTTCAAACTTCTTAAAGCCTCCACCGCGCTTATATCTGTTAGGGTCTGCCGCGCTTTGACTGAAAGTTAAAATAGTTCCACCATCCTCCATTTTGGATTTTAGCATCTTTAATTTAACCTCATAGCCCTTAATCTTTTTATGGATTAATTCAGCCTCTGCTCCAGATTTCATTTTCGCCTTTACCTGATAGCCTTTGATTTTCTTTTCGATATTCTGAACAGCTAATTCCTTACTAACCTCCGCTACTTCTGCTTTCGCTTCTTCCTTAGTTAATTGAATTTCCTCATGGCTTGAAATAGCATTAGGATATTCGCTCATTATTAAGTCCCTTACAGCTACAAAATCTTCATCGCTTTCATCAAGTAGCCCGATATTTTCATCGGTAGCTATTTCATTGCGGATATAAGTTGCTGCATTTTCCGGTAGTATCGAAAAATTAAGACTATTGAAAAAATCCTTAACTGTTGCGCTCATAGTTTATTATTTTACAAAGAAAATTAAATTAAATGACTATTTAAAATTAATTTTTGCTTTGGTGTTTTAATTAAATTTATCGCCTTTAATTCTTTTATTTTATTTCGGTAACGAATTTTGAAAAATGTTTAAATAATCCACCCTTTTCAAAAGTAGTTGGCATCGGTGCTTCATTTAAAAGTTTAAAAAGTTCTTTCAACTTTACTTTTAAGTTGTCAACCGAACCAACGGTTTCAATTACCTCATTCGTTTCCGCATTTACCTCTAACCCCGTTTCTATTACATCTGAATCATCGTCCTTTTTGGAATCGTCATAAGCATAATACTCATCTATCCTTTCAGTTGTGAATGGCACGAAGTCGCCTATGTTGTAAGCTGTTTTAATTGCGGTTATTAAATTGTCAAAAAGTAAAAATAAATTCTCGCGTTCTTCGCCCTGTGGATATACACCTTCTGCCCTGTCAAAATACGCACCGCTTACCAAGTAATTATTAGCCCTGCCAGCCTTTGCCAATTTATCAAACACATAAACCTCAAAAGCCCTAGCGAAAAGCTCCCATGACCTTATCCAATAATCGCTACTCATCTTACTACTATTGGCATAGTATAGGCTTTTATTCGTGCTAAGCTCAATATCGTATGTTTGATAGCCAAACTTCATTACAATAGCACCGAACATATCATAGTCTTTCGGCTTTAAGTTTTCAATAAGGCGCGTATAAAGGTTTGCCTGTTTATATAAAGTCAAATATTCGTCAATGTCAGATGGTTGAACATTCCTTAACTCTTGTCGGTTATAAAATTGGGTAGGTATTTTCAGTAAATACTCATCATTTGCAGCGATAGTTACTTTTATTTTTGGCTTTTCTGATTGCTCTGGCTGATTAGGCATCCTTCTCCACCAAATGTAATTCATAATATCAAATACTGCCTGATTAACAGAATATTCATCTACCGTTGTTCCATAAGTGCCATACTTGCTTATGGGAAAATTACTCATGTAGCCCTCGTAACTGCAAAATATATTGTCAAGGTAGTGAGCAAATTCATGCGCCACCGCACCATCGCCACGCGAGCGCGTTATATTTATTATCCTTCTACCTGCCTCATAATGTGCGCTGAATTTACCGCGCCCCCTACTGCCGAAAGCAATAGAAAGCCGCCCGTAGTTTTTGTTAAGATACGATAGGTCAATATTCAGTATATCGGCTAAGTCTGTCATCGCTGCAAGGAAATTGTAAACGTGCCGCTTACTATCCTTATCAGACATGCTTTGTCCAAACTCTACCTCTTTAAATCCGAATTTTTCGCGTATAGCATTGGGTGTAATATCCGATTCTGAAATTTTATAACCGCCCGTTCTTTTGATATATCCAAGTTTTGGACTTGTATTTATTTCGATTTCATCCTTACGCTTTTTAATAACCTTAGTAGTTCCAAAAGCCCAATCCCAATTTGCTTCGCGCTCCCTGTATTTATTTTTAACAATAGTCAATTTTGCTTCAAGTTGCGTTACCTCTTTTTTTGCCGATTCTATAAATCGCTGCTTATAGGCTAAAATCATATCTTGACCTATGCAATCTCTATAACAAAAATGTTTTTTTCTATATATTTTATGGAAGGGCGTAAAATTGCCCCAATTATAACACCAAATTCCATTTTTTTCAAAAAAATCATCATGGTCTTTTTTCGTTACAAGTTTTTCTACTTCAATTAAATTAAATTTCCATTTTTCAATTTGTTCTATTTCATACGCGCCTCTTTGAGCAATTAATGTTTCAGATTCTTCCTTAGTAACAGCCTCATAGTCATTCGCTTGCTCTAATATTTTAAAGCCAGTATCGCTTGAATCAAGCAAACAGAAATTCATAAAACGCTTACCGAATAATTCTTCAAACAACTGTAATGCTATTTGATAGTCCGATGGATAGCCGCCATAATATTTTTTTACGTCAAATCCTGAACTAACTAAAAAATCGTATTCTATGTGGGAGTAATTTTCAGAGTATTGATTTCGCTCGCTTTCTTTTGCTTTCATAGCGTCCCAAAGAGAATCAAGTTCGGCTTTTACTTCAACAGGTAGGCTACTTAATTGGCTTGCGCCATATTTTTCCATTTCAACCCTGCGCTTGTCCCACCATTGCTCATTTAAAATGCTATGTTCTTCTTGTAACTGATTATATCTAATAGCCCGTTCTTGCTTTTCTTCTTCAATAGACTTTGCGGCTTCGGGATTCAGTATTTTTATAAACTCGGTAACTGCGGTTTTAAGTGTTTTAGTATTAATGAATTTCTTGAACTCATCTATACTTATAATTCCTACGATGCTTTTATATAAGTAATCGGCATAGCCAACATAAACCTTTCGCGCCATTGCATCATTTGGCGGTGTATTCCCAAATGCCTCTCTTAATTTTGTTTTAAGGTATAAAGTTCCAGAAGATACACCCTCGCTCCTTTGGTTTTCAAGATTAATTTTCGGAAATACGCGCTCTTTTTTTACTAATTCCTTTGCCGTAACCTCATCCTTTTCAATTTTTTCAAGGTCTAACATGGTTATCATGCGATATGCCATCATTTCTTTACGGCTACCACCGATACGCCCTTCGGTATCTTGAAATTCCTTACCCTTTTGCTTCTCGCGCAAATGTTTTTCTACTTTTTCCTTTATGGTTTCAGGGTTTTCTTCTTGCACTTCTTTTTCAGTAGCCGAAGAAGTAAGCCCAACACTAGCATTGCTATAAGAATTGTCATTTATGTAAAACTGAAAAGAATTAATCAGCTTAGTTTGTGGGCTATAAACTTCTAACACGCCCTCACCGTAATCATAGCTTTTCATTACTTCGATAAGCGGGTCAATATCATTGCCTACTACCGCCTTTTCGTATCTGTTACTACCGTTAAAATCCCCGAAGTATAAAACTGCAAATGGCTTAGATTGGTCTACGTTATTTTTGTTAATCAGCGTATCGGTAAATGTATGCGTGTAATCATATTCGCTGTTTTCAGCAAATTGGTATTTGTCAATAGGCTCTATGTTGCTGTAATTCTTATCTGAAACAACATTAATGCCTAGCTTATCATCCTTCGCCATCGTTATTACTTTTTAGGAAACATTGCCCTTACTCTCTTTTCATTCTCATTAAAGTAGCCATCGTGCCATGCCTGAAATATAGCATTGATAGCGTTATGGCCTTTGCCTTTAATCAAAACCATACATTCCTTATCATGTGCCGGAACACGCATCTTGCCCTCTTTGCAAGCAGCTATACCTAAACTATATGCCTTATGCTTATCGGCTTCTAATTCATCGGTCAAAGAACCGCCTTTTGCTTTTAAAGCAGTGCCATTAAAGATAGCCAATAACTTAATCAGCTTGCGTTTAGCGTCAAGTTTTTTCTTTTCAATTTCAAATCGCTCGCTTTCTTCCCTGTTGCGCTGTTCTTCTTCAAACTGTTTCTGAGTTTCAAGTTGTTGTTCTTCTAATTCCCTGCGCTGTTTTTCAATCATCGCTTCCCTATCAACCTCTGTTAGCTTCTCAATGACAACGTCCTCAAGTGGCTTTTGTTCTTCATCGGTGTAATCTTCAATAATGAAGTTGTCCTTAATTGAATTAAATAAGGACTTAGGTAAATTAACCGTTGTTTTAAATTTATAATCAAGATACTCAATTAGGTTTTCAATCTTATTAAGACTTATTTTAGCAACCATGTCGCGTCCTGACTTTTCAAACTTATTACCATCAACTAAAGCCAATATTGTTGTATCTAAATAGAACTGACCGCCCCTTGCGTTAGCCGCTGGAACAATTATTGCAAAATCATCCCCCCTTCTCTGAATAGTTATTTCATTGTTGGTAGTAAGCAATCCAGTAAGCGACTTAATAATAGGCATTGCATCTTTAATTGCAACGGTTATTTTCATGCCCTCTTTACCCCTCCTACTATCAGATACGGTAGAGAAGTCATCGGGCAATAAAATACCCTTTTTAAGCCCACCGCCAATCGTAGTGTATGATATTAATTTGCCTTTTAGTTTCTCATTTCCATACGCCTGAAATATGTTGCCCGTAACAATATACCTCGTAACCCTATCAGATGTAAACTTCTTACAGATTTCATCCCAATTTTCAAGTGTATAATTTTGCTCGGTAAAGAATATTTGAGAAACCGTAGCGTCTTTTATTTTAGCTATCTCATCATATTTCGATAACGGTATAGCTAAATACCTTTGACTGCTTGCAATGGCAAACCTTAACTTAATAGCACTAGCAGCGTAAGGATTTTTTACGTTCTCGTTAATTACAAAACCTAAAAATATACCCTTGCTATGGGAATTATCCATAGCATAATAAATTGACGGATATGCAATAACGCGCCCAACAGTAAAGAAGCTAAAGTTTTGCAACAGCGCATTTTTCTGATTTAACTTCTTTTCCTTCATTTTCTTTATTGCCTCTACCCTCGTTTCGTTGGTTTCTTCTATTCTTTCGGATTCCCAACTAGCGGCTACTTCATCCCAAACGCCTTCTTTATTGCCTTTTGCTAAAGCCTTTTGTTTTTTTTCTTTAGCTGATTTTTTAATCTCGGCAATAACATTATCGTAGTTCTCGTTAAGCTCTTTTTCTTCGCTCTCTATTGAAAAGTTAAACCAACTTTCAATTTTTTCGATTTGAGATTTCTTTAATCCCTCTGCCGTAAAGCCGCCCAAACTTTGTTTTAGCAATTCGTCAACAAATGTTTTAGCGTATGGCTTACGAAGATTATCAACGCTACACTTCTCTAAAATAGAGTGCCGCCCGAAAATTGACCTATCGCTGCCCTTACCAGCAACGGCAATTTCTTTTTCCTGTGTTTCTGCTTTTAAGTCAACATTGATAACCTCTAAGTCGTTTTCATCTAACTCATTCAATAACTCAATGGTTGAATTATACCGTTGGGTTACGTCTGTATAAAATTCTTCTTGTTGCTTACATGCCAAAACAGCTACGCGCCCCGCAACCCTGCTTGCTGCGTCTACTTTATCTACTTCGTCCTTTTCTTTGCCCATTTTAAGCGGGTCATCAATTAAGCCGTTTATGTTATGAGGGTCTTCAACTAAATACTTATATACTTCTTCATCTCCGTATTTATTTAAGAAGTCTACTTGTGCCTCATCTGCAAGTTTACCCGATTCGCGCTGATTACTAGAAGTATTTGCATCCAATGATTTAAGTTTCTTTTGAAACATCATCATTAATCGCTTTTCAGCAGGTATGGCACTAATTACATAGTCGTAAATAGGAGCATAAACTTGTCCTGTCCTATTAATCCGCCCACGTTTTTGAACCTCAACATTAATATCAAGCTCTGGTTGTAAAATAATCATTACGCGCTGCTTAATTTTATCTTTCGGCACTTTATTGGTAGGGACTGCATGTGCGCTCGCTCCTGTGCTACCCGAAGTATTAATTAAAAGGCAGTCAATATCATTGTCGTTAAACATCTGAAAAGCAACATTGGCTACTAGTTTGTTTCTGTTTTTTAAAGTTGCTGTGCCGTTATTATTTAATTTCAGCATTAATTTACGCCCCGTTACTTCATTAACAGAATATCCGGCTTTTTGAATCCTATCATAAAGAACATCAATAGGACTTGAGCATATACCAATACTAGTAGCCTTTATTTTATTCAGAATACGATAGTATTCCATTTGAAACGCTGGCGTTTGGTCTGATACGTCAAGGTATTTGTGAAGTCTTACAACTTTGCCTGTCTTTTCATCAACCGCATCTTCACTATATTTAAGAATACTTTTAAGCCTTCTTTCAAAGATTTTTGAGAAGTCTGAATTTATAGTATCTCCCGCCACAAGACGCTTGCCATTTACATCAGTCAAATCATTTAAGAATGATTCCATTGTATTTGCAAAACCTATGATTGGCTTTTTGCCCTCTTTCAAACGCTGAATAGCAACATCGGCTACGGCTTGCGCCTTTATGCTAAATAAAAGCTGATTGATAATATTAAACACACCACTAAATGCGGGTGAATTTTTAATACCTAAACTTTCAGTCCCTTTTGATTTCTTAACCTTTCCATATCCCCCTTTAGCTGCCTCATCCATTTCATCAATTACATCACTTATATAATCTTGTTGGAAGGCTATGATTTCTCTTATTAAATCGGTTGCCCTATCCATGATAGCCTTATGCTGTTGCTCTAAATCTAAATTAGGATAACCTCTCTTTTGTTGGGTGCTATCTAAATACAGATAATTAACTTCAATTCCCTCGTAGCTACGTTGCCTACGCATGTATTGACCCTCTAAAACAAGTCCACTAGATATTATTTGTTGTAAAGCAACACCACCTGATTGTATTGCCTCTACAACTTGGTCGGAGTTCATATTTGCATCCGATAGGCAAGTCTTAGCCACATAAATAGGCATGTTATCTGGACGCTTGGCGAAAGTTGCCGAAAGAAAAACAACGCCTGACGTTTCCTCTAATACGGAACGTAAAAAACCGCCTGTGTTAGATGAACCGCTGGCAATATGCGATTCGTCCATTATTACAATATTGTTTCTGCAAATGGACTTTAGAAATTCCCACTTCTTACTTTTTTTACCAAATTGAGAATAAGTAGCTACAACTAAATCGCAATCTTTAGGTATTGTAAGAGATTCAATAACTTTTTTATTATCGCTTGGCGGTAAGCCTTCATAAAGGATATTCAAATCGCTATCCAAAATGTTAGTCTTTTTACCTTTACCATTTAATATATATGGCACTAGTCTTTTCTTACCGCGTATCTGTTTTTTAAAATCATCATTTTTCCTATATCTTACCCTTGTGCTAGATATTTCTTCTTCTATCTCGTCATCAGCACCATCTTCAATAATTGGTTCATCATCTAATTCAGCTTCTTCTTCGTCAAGCTCAATGGCACTACTTTCGTCTTTCGGTCTATATTTTAATGGAATACCCGCATCTGCGCCAATAGCTATCAAATCCCTGTATATATCCGAAAACAAGTTATCCTTTACCGTTAAAAATATCGGTTTCATGCCTCTTTTAATGGCATAGCGTATCATTCCTGCTGCGGAGCGGCCTTTTCCTATTCCGGTTTGGTCGCCAATAATAATACCTTGACCTTTCTGTTCAATGTTGTAAATAGCCATTGCAATAGCATCAACTTGTTCCGCACCTAAAGCATCGCATAAGCATTTTAAGCCCTCCTTTCTTTGCTCCATCGTGCAACTTCCAACAACATAGCCCAATTTTTCAGCTACATATTCATCTACTCCATTTACGCGCCTGTCAACTGTTTCAATAGCTTTGTGTAAGTCATAACGCTGGTCAAAAGGGACGGTTGTTTCTAGCTCCAAACAAGATTTGCTTACCGGTTTATAACTCAAATCCTGTATTACAGTGTTTTGAGGCTTTATTTCTTCAAGAGGCGATTTATTTATTTCCGTTTGAATCTCATTTACAACAACTTCAACCGGTTCGCTAGTTCTTTCCTGTAAAAATCTTGTATCGGGTTCGGAAACTTCTATATGGCTAACATCTTCCGTTTCAGTTTGAGCGTATTCATCAGGGAATACTTCTTTGAATTTCTTGGGTTTCCAATAAAAGTCAAGTTCTACTTTACCGATTTCTTTTAATTCTTCGATATTGATATAGCCCCATTCTGCCATTTCGGTATCACCATTTAAAATGGCATATCCGTATGCCTGTAATTGTTCAGGCTCTGAATCTTTCTCTACGATATACCAATCGCTGCTACCATAGAAATAATGTAGGTAAACAATTTTATCCTCTGTTTCTGTGTCCTCTTGCCCGTAAACAGACGGCATTTCTTCAATTATTCTTTGCAGTTTTTCAATAACGGGATATATTTCATCATTTCCAATTATAACCCGTTGTTGCATAGGTGGCATAAAGTCCCTAACGCTTTTAGGAATATCATTTATGCTTTTAATAGTCTTTTGAACCTTTCCTGTTTCAAACATATTGTTTATTTCTTTTAGTGCTTCGGATTCATTACCTGCTTGCTCCATGTTTTCTGTTTTTCTTTGACTGTTTAGAAAATCTAATCTTCTTGCTTGTTCTTCGGTGAAAGAACCATAATTGCCACTAGCGTAACGGTTAATTGCATCCATTACCTTATCTGATGGAATAGATACTTTGCGCCAATTATTAATATCGCTCTCTAATTCAGTTACTCCGTAAATGTCGTATGATGCAGGTGCGCCTGTGTAATAAATAAAATTTTCCATCAGTATTAAAATTGGTGATTAGCCAATTTTGCAAATATAATGAAAAATATTACGCGCGTGTGATTCTTTGAAACAACGTATCAAAATCCTCAACCGTTTTTCCGCTATGCTTTTCTGTAACGGGAATATTCTTATTTAAAAGTGGCGGCAATCCACCAATTATTTCTTTTCTGCCGTTTATTAAGATTATGCGAATGTCAAAACCTGTGCCTTGTCGTGAATATAGTTTATGTCCGTCAACATTAATTACGTCCTCAACATTATAAAATCGGTTTAATAATAAAAAGAAGGTAAGGTTTTTGCCCGATTTAATTCTACCCTTATCATCCCACTCTGTATGACCGCCAATTATTATTGCAGCTTTGCCATTGTCTTTGATGGTATCTAATCCGCGAAGTGCTATAATTTGTTCAAGGGATTTAATTTCATAGCCATTATAATCTATTGGGTCAATGCTCCCAAACGGAGGGTTAGTTAGCATTGCGTCCATTGTCTTATCGTATGGCACTTTAATTGTCGCGTCAACCTTTGTAATCTCTTTAAAGTTCTGAAATTTTAAATCTTTATACCGTTGGTCATCAATTTCGTTTACAATAAAGTCTTTAGGATTAGCAGCTAAAGTTAACATTCCATTTCCGGCACAATTTTCTAGGTAGTTTCCGCGCTTATCTATGCCACAATACAAACCCATGAGATATGCAATAAAATTCGGGGTTGAATATTGTTGGTTGGCAATACTTACACTCGTCCTATGGCTCAAATTTGGCTGTAACTTATAAAGTTCTACCAACTTATCATATTTTTCCTTCTCTGTTAATTTAGGCATGTGAGCTATATCGCGCGATAGGCAGACAATAGCAAGTTCAGTCAATTCCTTTACTTCATTCCTATCTGTTATTTCACATTCAATACCAATTTTTTCAACGCTGATTTTACTATGCTTTACTCTATTGCTTAAATCATTGGTTATTTTATGGAAAAACTTTAACTGCGATAGGCTCATTACGCTAAAGTCGTACTTATTTACGCTTCTATCCTCCTGTAATTTGGTATAAAGAATGTTTAGTTTCTTTTTTAGCGAAGTAAAATCAACGCTTTCATTTTTAACATTCTGCTTGTCCAATACCTTTTTTATAGCATTGTAAATATTTTCATCTCTTGCATTGTTACTATCTGCAAGTTGTTCGTATTCAAGATTCAATGTGCTTAAAATATCTTTTCTAATCTCTTGAATAGTAGGAATCTCTTTGTAAAAATTACCATCATTATAATTCCCCATTTCACCCAATGAATATGGATAGCTTATTGTGCCTTCATACCGATAGCCTTGCTTATACATAGGCTCTTTTTCGTCAAGTGGCATTAATTTATATTCAGCGTCTAGGTCAGGAATAAGCACATATTTTCCAATAATTACATTGCCCCCATCTTCCATAACTCCAGTTAATTCCTGTAATCTCTTTTCAGCTTTCGCAATAGATTCAACCTCTAATTGATAGTAAGCGAGTTTTTTATTCTTTTCTTTTGCATCTCTTATTCGCTCTTGCCAATCTTTGATACTGTTTTTAAGCCGCCCTATCTCTAAATCCTTTGCAGTTTTATGTAGCGTCCATTCATCAGCGTTAATCCATACTTCATCATAAGGATTTCCACCAAACATAGGCTTTGCCATATATTCGGTCTTATCAGTTACATTCCTTGTTCGCGTAATGATATAATAAATGTCAGGGTTTCTTTTCTTAGAAAGAATATCTCCTTTGCCCCATGCGTTAAGAACTCCACCGTTGTTATACTTAATCAAACCACCCTGTTTATACTTCTTAGGATTATGCCCCCATATAAGCAGCGAAGTATGTTTGCGTGTCTTATTGCCTGACTTGTCGTATAGTTCACCCTTATTGCCTCTCATTCGCGTAATGAAGTTAATCTGATGCTTTGCCCAGTCCCACATATCCTTTGTCCATTCAGATACTGGCGTTTTTTTCATTCGCAATATCCAACGTGCGCTTTGTCTGCCACTTTTGATTTTTAATTTTTTAGCCTCCTGTGGTGAAAGTCCGGCTTCTTTACCCTCTGTGCTATTATAAAACTTCAACAATTCGGAATAACTCATATTTACTAAGTCTTTCCACTTGTCGTAAAGTTCTTTTTTATCTGATTCAAGTTGACCGCCATTATCGTATTGTATATTATTGGCACAAACAATCTTATCTCTATCTACAATAATAATATTACAACCTTTCAATTCATTTATTATATCCAAAGTATCAAACCGCCTTGCATTGTGGTAATAGTTTGATATTAAATTCCTTGCCGATTTTTCGTCAATTTTTAATAATTCCGATAAACTTTTTATCAAAAATATATTTACTGTTTGGTAAATATTTAAGTCTTTTTGATTGCCGCTATTATATGCAATAAAGCAAAAGCTACCAAAACGATGATAATACCCGTTTTTGAGTATTGCTTCTGTTTTTCTTATGAAGTCAATGCAGTTTTTGTCAATACTACCGCCTTGTTGCATTTTGGGCGTATTATCATACCCGCACTTATGGCAAGTGTATTTATCCTTACCGCCCTCGCTTGCTAACCATGTCCAACTGCAATTTTTGCAGGTTATTTTTTCATCGCTATTCAACTCCTTCATTTGTTCCCTATGCGCTCCGATAACCATTAATTCCAAATAGTCTTTTAATTTGGGAATTAAATTAAAATGCAGCATAGCATCTAAACTCCTTACCCATTTAAAATCCTGATTCTCATTATTTAATTTCGGTATAAATGGCTTGTCAATAACAACCATGTGATAATAAAAATTGTAGTCATCGAAAGATTCTGAATCTAAAAATTCAATTTCCATATCGCCAGTATAGCCGATTTCTTCCATTAACTCGCGCCTTACTGTTTCATCTAAACTTTCGCCCTCATCTACGCCACCGCTTAATACATGCCATAGTCCATCCGTATCTTCACCTAACAAGCCTCTCTGTAACAGCAAAAAGCCCTTGTGCGGATTGTAAATAAAGCAGCCTACGGTTTTGTGCTTGGTATCTGATTCTGCTTCACCGCCATCTTCATATTTTTTGTGCGGTATTTTCAAATCATCTAACAAATCATCGTCCTGTATAAAATGACCGCTTTTAGAATGTCCATTAGCTGCTTTAAATAAAAAAGCATTTAATCTAGCTAACCCCCATGCAACTCTTGAATTTGGCTTTCCTTCCTTAATTGTTGGTCTATGTGTTACGCTATATGCACCCATACCCCTACGAACAACCGCCTTTGCAACTGATAGTGAAATTTTTTTATCGGGGAATTTACTGTTATGCTCTTTTAGCTTTCTTGCGATAGATAGAATTACACTACCGCTTAACTCAATATCTTTTGCACTACTCGCTGACGCAGCAGATTGTGGTTTATTTTTTTCTGAACCGTAAATTCTATCTGATTTTGGTGCTGGCGTTTTTGATAGCTTTAAGTAACCGCCATTTTTTTTATGCTCACTTAATGATTCTATCTCCCCTCCCTCCTTATAAAAAGTAGCAAGGTCAATTAATTTGCCGCTGTTGATATATTCTTGCTCTAATTCAGGAATAAGGTAGTGTTTTTTCAAAGTAGCTGGCGAATGTCCAACCTTTGACGCTGCATATTTTAAGCACTTTCTGAATTTCTTTACCCTTGCACTTTCAGTATCAGTAACAGTATCAGGTTCTATCTTTTTTAGCTTGTCAAGGATATAAAAGTTAGCAGAATATCCACGTATGTCTTTTGCCGAAACGCCATATTCATCTAAATACCTGTTAATCTTTGCGGCATTAATTCTAAAGCCGTCCTTTGTGCAAAAAACATACTTGCATTTGCTGTTCTTTATTGCTTGCTTTAAAGCATTTGCTATTAATTCATCGCTGAATTGCTTTTCGTGCAACACTCCGCTTTTGCCAACATACTTTAAATAAATAGTATTGCCATCTATTCCTATATGCCGTTTATTGAAGCCCGTTACCCCGAAATGTCCGTTGTCTGCTGAATCTGAATTACCTACACGCTCGGCTGTCTTGTCTATAACTGCAATAGCTAAAGCAGTAAGCCTCGTTTTTTCGTCATCACCCTTAATGTCGCGCGTTAATTTATTGCGTAATCCACGTATGCTATCAGCTAACTTAGATATGTTGACCTTCTTTTTATCCCAACGCTCGGCTAATTCCTGTTCCGTAGGTTCAACTTTGCCTCCATTTTGCATTGACTTACCGCCAAAACTAACCTTGCATGATTGCTCTGACTGCATTTCATCTAAAATCTGCCTTACATTGCCTTTACGGTCATGTTTTCGCTCGTCTAATACTACCAACCTGCAAAGTATAAAATCGCCTGAATCGGCTTTGTGCTGCTCAAATTTACAGCTAAACTCGTTATGGATATAATCAATAACTTCTCTGTTCGTTTTTTGCTTGAAATTTAAAACTTGTGGTGAATGATAAGCCTCCGAACATATTTTGGCTTCAAAATCTTCAATTTCAACCAGATTTGCTCCGTCAACCATTACTTTGATTCCACCTATGGGATTTTCTTTTGCGTCATAATGTCGCTTGCCTTTGTATATAGGTGAATTATTTGTTGCCATTTATTTTAAATAAACTTTTATTCCTTTCCAAAAATAGAATACGCATCTAGGATAGTGAAACTTGATAGCATTTTTAATTGATTCAAAGTCTAAATAGTCTGCCATATAAACCGTTTGAATGTCTGTTCCTAAAATCGTAATACCTTGTAAACCATGTCTTTCGGGCAAATGCAACTCGATAGAGGTTAGCTTTTGATTGTCCATTTAATTCAATTCAGGGTTTTGATTTTTCATCGCTAAAGTTAAATTTGTTTCAACCTCAATTATCCAATCTCCATCATCATTAACTGTAACCATATTAGCTATGCCATCTTTGATTTCAAATAAATCGCCAAACGCTACTCCGTTTTTACAATCAGGACATTGGCACTCATAGATAGTTAAGCAATAAACAAGCGTATGCCCTTTCCAATTCCATGTTGTGCAAAGATTACTGCTTTTAAATGTTTCGTAGTCCTCTGTCTGAATATTAAATTCACTGCACTCATCGTTCATTAATTGATAAATAGCGCGAATTTCTGATTCGGTAGATAAGCGTTTTTCCATAAGGTTTATTTAGGTTTTTATAATATTAAGACGGCATTATAGGCTGACCTGCTCTCAATCTATCAAGTTGCAACTTGGTAACTTCTGCTTGATTTTTCCTTTGCTCTTTTGTTTCAAAGTACGTAATAATAGCAATTATGCCACTTGTAATTCCAATCGTAACTCCAATAAGTGCCAAAGTTTTATACGTTTTGTCCTTTTCCATGTCGCGTACTATTTCTTGCGAAAATACAAAAATTAAGTTTTAATTTCGTATAAAGAATAAAATGAGAGAATCGTTCCCAAAAGAGGTCGCTATAATTGGCGCAACAACCGTATTGGTAGGTATGCCTATGCTTTACTTAGTAGGACGAAAAAAGCCACTTACAGTAATGCAAATGGCTTTGGTAATGTTTGCAACAGGCGCAACTATGCACATGCTTTATGAATTTACAGGTGGAAATAAGTATTTCTGTGAGCAATACTTAAAGCAGTCAAAATAATTATTTGCGCTTTACAGGTTGTTGCTTGTTTCTGATTTCTATTCCTAAATTAATAGCCCTTTCCTCAACTTTTTTCATCCACTCGCTATCGCCAAACCACGTTATTTCGGGATTTTTATAAAGGTCATAAAACATTGTGTTTGAAAAATCATGTATTCTGTTAGCGTTAATTCTTGCTTTTGTTTTCATTTTCCTTTTATTTCAATTAGTGATTTTAAAAATTGCTGAAACTTTTTAGACACTTCTGCTTTGGTATAATGCAAATTAACATTTTCAATTAAACTTACAGGCGTTCTAAAAGTTAAAGGCTTAGTTGGCTCGCTTTTCTTTTTACGCCCTGCATTGTTGCGTTTTCCTCCGCGTTGCTTTACTTCATATCCATTATTGCCCAAAATATCTTCTTCATCTGACGTATCAATAATATCAATTAATTTATCGCTTTTCTTTTTTTTCATGCTATCTGTTTTTTAAACTTAATATCTGTTTTGCAAATTCGGGCGATATGATTACAACTCTAAACTTTTCTTCAAACTTATCAAACGCTTTTAGTATTGATAGGCATTTTTCGCACGTTACTTCCTTTCTATCAACAGTAATGTGAAATTCGCTACCCGTTTTACAGATAGCGAAGTTTCCTGAACCGATTAGTGAGTAGTGTTTCATGGCTCTATTTTATATGCTGTATTTATAACCATTATATTGCTACCCTCAATCAATTCAAAGCCTAGCCTTTCGTAAAATTTGATAATCTTATCCTGTGCATCTATTTCGCCCGATGGCAGTTCAGAGTACCTCATGTTTTTCACCCATTTTGTTTCAATCGGACGTATAGGCTCAAATTGTAAAGGAAATGCTTTTAATGCTATTACGCCAACACTATTGTCGAATCTATTTATTATTTCTCTAAGTGCATTATATCCATAACCCTTATTCCTATATTGCGCCAAAATTTCAATTCTTTCAATTATTAGAATATCAATACTCATGGCATCTTTTAATTGCTGAACCTTATATTCAAGGCTATCTGAATCAAATATAGTAGACATAATATCTTGAATATAATGTTCCGATTCACAAATTTCGGCAATACTAAATCCATAATACATTGCTCTGCCTAAAAGGATATGAGAAAATTTAATTCTCCCTATCGTTTTGGCTCTACTTGTATATTTGCTTTCAATAGATATTGTTCCGGTATAATCATTTATGAAGTCATTATAATTATCATTCAAATCGCTTGTTAAGAATGATGTACTGTAGTTTACTGTTAAATATTTATTTTCGATCATGGTGTTTTGGGTTTTAATAATTGATATTCAAATAGTCCGTTTTTTCTATCGCCTCTTGGTTGCTTATTCACTGTGTAGCTGCCAAATCGTTCTTTACGCAAGTGTCTTAACTGTGCCGAAATACTTGCTTGAGGGTCGCCTGTAATTGATTCTATTTCGGCTAAAGTCCTAAACTTGCCGTCAATCATACAGTTGAATACTCGTTTTATTTGACCTGTTAATCGCTCCTTATCAAATTCGGCAACATAATCACTGCCATTAAATTCGGGCTGATTAAACAGGTTAAGGTCTTTTTTGGGGCTGTTTGTTTCCATGTTTTATATAGATTAATCCATTGAAAAAAATTGGTTAATATCCACTGTCGCAGGTGTTATTTCCTCCTTTAAAACAAAGTAATTGCCGTCAAATTCAGCAAGCACTGTTCGTCCTGTAACTCCCATGTATTCGGCTTCACCTGTATTGCCGCATAGCAACACATCGCACTCGCGTAATGCTGCATTTTCGGTTAATCTTTTGTAATCACTTTTGCCTTCTTTTAATAGCGCGGTTCCGGCAAATTGACTTAAACTGTCAAGGTCGTGTACTATTGCGTAGTGTTCAACAAAAACCTTTGTTTCCCCTACTGTGTGCTGTGTGTTATTCATAGTTTTTAAAATTGATTATAAGTGTAAAAAAGCAGTTGTTAGGATGCTGCACCCCTTTTAATTTACATGCACTGATAAGATTCTGATTTTCGCCAGTTTTCATAGAAGGCTTCTTCATCTTCTTTTACCTCTGATTTAGGTATTCCTTTGTGGTATAGTGAATTACCAAACACTGCACCTAAATTCACAGTATCTTTAAATACTGCTGTTACCTTGCACCATCCTTTTTGGTATTTAACAATAGTTCCCTTTTTGATTTCTTTGCTATTGCCTGTTATTTGCAATGGCATTACCTTTTCAGCACTCTCAATAGTAAGTTTCAAATGTGCTGCCACATTCAGAATAGTGTCGGCATCTTCGCGTGAAATACATACGCCCTCACTGTTTAAAAGGTAATCAATTTCGCTTGTTACTTCGGTTAGTTTTTTTACTAGGTCTTTCATGGCTTTTGGTTTTTATTTGTTTTAAAATTGGTTTATGCAAGTTGTTTTTCGCGTTCTGCATTATACACTTCTCTTACTTCCTCGCGTGTATAATCTTCTCCTAGTGCCTCTAATGTTTCCTCTAATTCACCTGTATAAAAAGCCTCATGGTTGTTCAACTCATAAACTATGTTGGCTTTACGGGCTTTGTTGGCTTTTACTTCCTCTTTATACCACTTGTTAATTGCCTTAGATTCATTTACCCATAAATCAACATTACCTTTAGGCATGTATGCACCTGCACCTAATGATACATACTTTTCACCCTCTTTTAAAGGTGTTTTGTTCTCGTTAAATTGTTGGTTTGAGAAGGCAAAGAACATACCTACACTCTTAATAATTTCATTAAACTTTGCCTCTTTTTCTGCTTTGATTTCGGTGATTGTTTTCATGGTTGGTTTGGTTTTTTTGCCTCTATTCGCTTCGGCTTGCGTTTGGTTAGTACGTGTTGGTTAAAGGGATTCGATTAGTATTTATAAAGGTGGCTAAAATTTTTTAGCAAATTTTCAATCCTTGCAACAAAGTCTGCCCTGTCCATTGTGGTGTCGTTTACAGTTCCACTCTTCGTTTCTTCGTAATCAATACGAGATTCAACGGCCTTTCTAATTTTGACTATCTTCTTTTCAATGTCAATCATCGCGGCCTTAATTGTTTCTACTTCGGTTGGTTGTTTCTTTGTTTTCATGGTTTTGGTTTTTATGGTTTTATATAATACTTTTGTCCATGTATTCGTCAATTATTTTTGCCCATTTTTTAGCTTGTTTTGCCCAAATTGGCGCGATTCCCTCTGTGTCCGTAGTTGATTGAACATTTGAAATGGCATCTTTTACTCTCGCCATTGCACTACCTTTAATTGTTTCGTATAATTCAAGTTTACCTTTATGAAAGGCAAAATGCGATTCTCCATAGTGAGGTATTAAACAATCAATGGGTCTTACTTTTGTAGTTTGTGCAAGTTTTGTAAGACAGAATAAAGCATTGATAAATTCAAGCTCATAATTCGCTTGTCTAGCAGTTTCTTCTGCTTTTGAAACTTCCTCTGCTAGAGAGGCTAATATTTGTTCTGGTGTGTAGGTATTCATATCTTTTTCGCTTTTGTTACTTCAAATATACGCGCGATATTGGTAACTGCAAAGCAATAATCAAAAATTTAACAAAGTTTTTGCATTTATTGTGTAAAAAGGCAACTTTTAGGGGTATTTATTGTGTTTTATTGCAACAAAAGTGAGTATTTATTGCTTATTTTAGCCCCATGAGAAATGCACTAAAAATACTAATAAGCATAGCTAATTGGTTGATGTTTTTTGCTTTTGCTGTTATTTTATTCTTGGTTATGCTATTGGTTTCAATTATAGGTTAAAAAAAAGCACAATGATTCAACATTATTCAGAAATTCAAGGTTGGTTTGGCTACGAGAAGCATTTTGATAAAGTAATTGATACACTTTATGAAAGGCAAGGACGAAAATTAAATATCGTTGAAATTGGTTCTTGGTTGGGCAGGTCTAGTTTTTATCTTACCGAAAAACATTCTGAAAAAGCAAACATTTTTATTGTTGACACTTGGCTAGGTAGCCAAAGCGAAATAAATACTTCTCACACCTTTGCAAAGGAAAATAATATCCATACATTGTTTATGCGTAACATGGCAAAGCTATACGGAAAATTTACACCTATACGCGCTAAAAGTGTTGAGGCTGCTGATATATTCGATGCTAACTCACTTGATTATGTTTTTATTGACGGTGAGCATACCTATGAGGCTGTTCAGGCTGATATATATGCTTGGTTTCCTAAGATTGTGAAAAATGGAATACTAGCAGGGCATGATTATAATTGGGAAGGCGTTGCTAAAGCAGTGAATGAAACTTTCAAAGACAATTTCACAGAAGAAGGTGAATATGTTTGGATGGTTGACTGCGCTAAATCAAAATAACAATTCATCAATACTTTCATAATACCTTTTAATTGCTAAGAATTTTGCATGGCTTATAATTCTTGCTTTATCGGTATTGTTTGTTTCATTAGTATCAATTCTTTTAAGAACATCACTAATTTCTTTTATTTTAAAACCACCTTTCTTAACCCGTTCATTTTTTAACTGCGCGTAAACTTCTTTTTTTGCTATTTCGTAGATGGCATTTTTATCTTCAATGCTTAAATTTATTCTGCCGCTATCTTCATAAATCTTATAAAGATATTTTGCCGATATGATTTCAAGCACACCTGTTTCTTTGAATTTCTTAAACTGCTTAATCAGAGTAGCGTTAAACAATTCCTTATCTTCTTTAGTTTCTTCTTTGGCTTTTATTTCAGGTTGAGGCAATGCCTTTTTAGCTTCTTTTCTTTCTTGCATGATATATGTGCCTAACCATTCATAAAATGTAGAAGGGCTTAAACCTCTTACTTCTCCATAGTTACCATAAGCACCTTTCCTAAATGCTATTGCAATTTCTTCTATCGTAAGGTAGTTATACTTTTCTAAAATTATAGCTGCTGTTTCTTGAACAATTAAGTCTAAGTCATTAGCACCTACTGAATTATACCCTTTGATAAAATAACTTCGCGTAATGATATTAACGAGTTCTATATTCAACTTGTTTCTATCCATATCTGAAACCTTTTTGCCTTGTATTAAGGCGATTACAATAGGATTCTTTACTCCTGTTGCTGCCGTTGCTAATTGACTGCTATGCTCCATATCTCTTTTTTAATTCTTCTGCATCAGTTAATAACTTCAAGACCTTTCCACCGTTAGTATTATTTGAGCCTGAATTTAAAAACTCTTGTTTTTGATTCTGACTAGGACTTGCATTTATCCAATTCTGCAAATGAGAAAACCACTCTTTATAGGTAGTATGTATTTTCCGCATTTTATCAAGTTTCTCACTAAATCTTTGCAAGTCATTTTCAACTAACATTCTATTTGCCTTTCGGAATACCAATAAATTGACTTGGTGCATATCAAAATCATTGTTGAGCAACTGTTTAGCAAATTCATTATGCTTATTTTGAGCCTGAATATTAGCGTTGAAAGCAGCGGGTAGTTCAGTGTTTGTAGTAGTTGATAAAGATTGATTCACTTTGCCTATATACTCATCCCTTACTTTCTTGCACTTCACATTGTAATATCCTTTTAATGGTTCAAGTTTGAATTTTTTAAGAATCGTTACAAGTTGTTTGCTATTTACACGCCCTATCTCCATTAGCTTTTCATGGTCTGTCGGTAAATAATCATTGTGCCATTGTTCAAATAGCAGTAAGATATATCCTCCTATCTCTGCTGCTGTAAATTTATGTGTGCCTCCTAAGAAACTGCCTGTAAATAATGGCATGTAGTCCTTCCTCTCCATAACTCTGCGCGTTTGGGGTTGAAAAATGTGTTGGGATTGTAAAGCTATAAAAGTTTACGCTTGCCGTATGTTAATTTTCAAGCGACTTTTTATAGATTCCTGTTATAGCCGAATCTTCAAGTGCTAAAATTCTTTTCTCAAGCACAATATTTTTCAATAGTGCATCGCGTAAGAATTTGATTATCCTGTATTTAGATAAGCGGCTTATTTCTTTTTCCCACTGTTCACCGAAAGGGGTATATTCTTTTTCTGCTTCTTTCATAGATTATAATTTTTCAGTTTCAGTCTTTAACCAATTCAAAGCCTCGATAATTTTATTATTGAATTTAGTGCAAATTTCTTTTGCCTCTTTGCTTTTCAGGTCAACTACCTCTTGTGAGGTTAAAATCTTCATTGCGTATAATTCAAGTTTCTTTTTATCTGGTGCTTTTGCTAACTTCGCTGCCTCTTTTTCTGCCGCTATTCGGTCTGCTTCGATTTTAGCCAACCGTTCACGTTCAATTCTATCGGCCTCATCTTTACGTGCTTGTTCTGCTGCCTCTTTACGCGCCTTTTCAAGTTCTGCCTCACGTTGTTCTTTCGCAATAGCCTCTCTTTTTTCGCGCTCAATACGGTCTGCCTCATCTTGTATGGCTTTAGCTTCTAACCTTTCCTTTTCGGCTTGCTCTGCCTCTTTACGCGCCAATTCAGCCGCCCTTGCCTCTTGCTCATCAGCAAGAGCTTTTAATCTTTGACGTTCAGCCTCCATTTCTTCACGCTCTTTTGCTATGCGCTCTGCTTCCTCACGCGCAATTCTTTCCCTTTCTTCTGCTTCGGCTTTTATTCTATTTTGAATAATTTGCCCACCGCTAACTAAGTTTTCCCACTGCTCATCAGTATATCCTTCAATTTCAACTCTACCAACATTCATATTTTCAAGTCTATATTGGTAGCCATCGTATTGAAAGCCTACTGCAATGATTTGTTTTGTTCGCTCCATTGCCTTTTCTTCTGCTTTACGCTTTTCAATATCAGCAAGACGCTTTTGTTCATCCTCCCACTTTTTTTCTTCTTGGGTAAGATAATTTTCAAGTGGCGAAATCAGTGAAAGTATTTCCTTCTCTTTGGTAGTGTTTGCTTTTATGTAAGCATTTGCAGCATCGCGTTCTGCTTTGCAAAACTTTTCAATGCCAATACGCACTTTCTTAACATCAATCCTTGCATCGCGGATTACTTCATACTGCTTTTTATCAGTAACGTCTTTTAATTCAAGTTTTCCGTATTGCTCCTTTAGTTGGTTAATGGCTAATACATACTCTCTTGCTTTGACTGGCAATGTGGTTACTAATTCTACTTTCTGTTCTGCTGTTTCTACTTTTTGTTCTGCTGTGTTTTCCATAGGTTTTAATTTTTGGTTTTTTATTTTAATACTGAACTTTTACTAACTTTTCAAACTGTTCTTCTATTTCTAAAACTGTTTCTTCATCTAGCACTGATAATTTTTCAATGATATTCTGAATAGCTGCAATTTTTTCTTCGCTTGTTTTCATTATATCGCTTACCTTTTCAGCACTGTTTGGTAGGTGAGGTATTAAATCTAAACTCATGTTGTCATAATTCCTTTTGCCCCTATACAGTATATTCTTAATTCCTGATTGAACAGAAAATTGCGACATATACTTTGCCTCTGTGTCAAGCATTTTAAGCAAGAAGTTAAATCGGTAAAAGGATGCGGATATTTTATTTAGCGTTTCTTGGGTCATGCTTAGTTCGTTAATTTAATTTTACAGTTAGACTTTAAACGCTCTTTGTGATAATTTGAATTTTCGTATTCCGCTACTGCCTTATTGTATATTTCCAAATCATCAGCACTTAAATCTTCGATAGTTTTAGGACTTGTTGGAATCTGCCTGTGGTATTTTATGCGGGTTATGTAGCAACTTCTAAATGTTTTACCTGTATAAGAATACCACCCACCGCCTTCATCTTCCGTTTCTTTAATGGTCTTTAGCGTTACCTTTACCCAATAATTGTTTGAATACTTTATTATAAGCCGCTTAGTCATATACTATTAACTTTGAACATATTGTCATTTAACCATTTGCGACATGCTCTAACCCTATCATAGATAGCCAATATCTTAGCATCATCGCGTAAAAACGAAAACTTATAAACCCTTTCTTCTTTTGGAATATCCCAATGCCATTCAGATAAATCTACACTAAAATCAAATCCTGGATTCTCTTTTATAAAAGCCTCCATATCGAAAATGTGATTAATCTCTATCTGCTTGCACTTGTCAATATAGTTTTGGTCGTTTTCAGTATCAATAACTCCCATGTGCCATGCTAACTTTCGCTTTTCGTCTACAATAGCACTTGCTGTTCCATTAACTAAGCAGTATGCAACTGTATGTTTCTTCGCGCCTGTTAAGTTCATATAGCTTTGCCCTTGCCAGTAATACATATCTTCAAGTGATTTTTGGCTACAAAAAAAAGTATTTGCGCTCCATGAAGTTTTAGTATCAATTATTTCTTCGGCTGTTTCAATAGTTTCACCAATAAAGCAGTCAGGCGTTCCCATGATGTAGGCATTTTTTAAATGCTTTTCATTTTTTTTGTAGAATGTTTTATCTATTCTACTAAGCAGGGTCAATGAATCGGCTTCACGCTGATTTCCTTTTTCTAAATACTTGCTTTTAATTTCCTTTCTACGTCCGTATTTGGCACTTACGAAAATGTCAATCAAATGCGTTTTGCAAGTATCAGTAAATTCTACTTTGCTTTTTTCAGAGTGCATAATATGACCTATACCTGATGCTCGGAATAATATTTGGTCTGCGTTGTTAATCATTTAACTTTAATTGTAAGGTTTTCGCAATGAGTATTGGCTGTATATTTTTGACCTCCACATAATTCGCATTTTCGCAAACAAATACCATCGTCAAATTGTGAATACGGTATCATTCTGCCTCCGCACTTCTTTCTGCCTTTTATTGGAGAGATTTTATTTTGGTTCATTTTTTATCAGTTAATGTATGATAAATTTGCCTTGTCAATTCAATATCGTAAGCCGCGTCATGCAACTTACCTTCATCAACTGCAATTCCTAACTCCCTTGCAACGGTTTTTAGCTTAAAGTCAATCATAGTGTGTCGCTTGTTCTTTAATGCTTCACTTGCTAGTACCATTACGTCAATGCTACTACTCCAAAACCAACTACCGAAATAGTTATCATTGCATTGTTTAAAGAACGCGCGTAGAAAATCATTATCGAAAGAGGCGTTGTTATAGCCAATCAAAAACAGTTTGTCGGTCTTATCAAATTTGTCGCAATGCTTACTAAGCATATCGGTTAGCTTGCCATGAATATCTTTCATCGGTGGATATGCAAGTATTTGCTCTCGCGTAACATTGCCAACCTTTAACGCCTCATCTTCAATTTCAGCAGCAGGGTTAGGGGCAACTTTGTAATTAAAAGTTTCTTTTACTGTGCCGTCAACTTCAATACAGCCAGACATTTGGTGAATACCGTTTTTCCAAAATTTAAGTCCTGTGGTTTCAAGGTCGAAGAAAAATGCTTTCATGGTTTATTGGTTATTGCTTTTTACAGGTCAAGCGGGTCTTAAATCAGACTTGACGTTTCCCCTTTTACTGACTTCAACCCTTTGGCTTCATCCTTTCGGAATCTACTTTGCTGACTGGTTATTTCTTAGCACCTCCCTTAGTAATTTCTTCTACCTTTTGATTAAACAAATCTTTCATTTCAGTAGGAACTGACTTTTCAAGTTTTGCTAATTCAGGCATTGTCTTTGCATCTTGTATCAATAACTCAATACGCTCTTTTTCCTTTTGCTCGGCAGTAGGTTTAGTATCTGATGTTCTAGCCCCTTTAAATGCTTGCTCAACCGTAGTATCGCCATCTTTTATTGCCGTTCCAATTCCAATCAATACCACCAAGTCATCGGCTGTAATATGCTCAATAGCAGCCTTGCCAATAGAAGAAAGAACCTCTTTCTCTGTAAGTGAATAAGTATTTTTTAATTGGTCAACAACTTGTTTTCTACGTGCAATTAATTTTGTTTCATCGCTAATGTCGCCAGTAATTTTACTTTTAGCTGCATTATAAACTGCATCAACTATACCGCGAGGAACAACTGATAAAACCGCATTACGGAGGGCTATTGAGTTAGCAGCATTTCCAGTCACTACAATCATGTCGTCATTAAATCTACCAGACTTACCCATGATTGAACGCTTAACCTGACATTTAATAGCAAGGTTATTTTCAAGGTCAAAACATACTGCTTCACTTGTTATTTGTTTTGCATCAATAGAAACAACTTTAGCCTCTACGCGCATATTACCCCACACTTGCGCTAAAATCTTTGCAAGGTGTACTGATGCTCCAGTAATTGCCTTACCACCGCGAGGCACTGAATAGGTGCAAGTTTTAGCTGTTTCAATGTCCATCGTTACAAGTGCAATAGCATTATTCTTTGCTCTCATAATGTTGCGAGGATAGGCATGTGCTGTTGAAATCTGCACATCTATTTGTGCCTTATCTTGAGAATAAACAATATCTGCCGATACAACTTCTGTTGTTTCTAAATCTGTTTCTAAGTTTTCCATTTTTTTATTTTGTATTTGGTTTAAAATAATTCCAAGTGAACCCTGCGGCATTTTTTCTTCTACCTTTTAGCACTCCAGTAATACAAGAAGGGTGTATTTTAAATAATAAAGCCGCTTCTTTTGCACTAGGAAATTTGGCTATGGCAAGTCCTTTATAATAACAAATAATTGGCTTGTTTCCTCTTGTATTATTAGACATTAGTTGCCTAATTTTAATCACTCTTTTTTTTATTGTTTCTGTTGATTGTTTTTTACCTAAGTTATTTAATCTTAGTTTTTCGCGCGTTTCTTTAGACACTTCATGTCCAATGGCTGGTCCCTTTAAATTATTTTTTATAATAGCCTGTTTTTGTTCTTCGCTTTTATTCTCCCATTGTTTTTTTGCAATTTCAGAAAGGTGTTTTTTCATTTCAGGGGTTAGTTTGTGTCCTTTATTTCCCTTGCCACCTTCATTCATGTTGTATTCAGGCTTTAGTAATTCTATCCAATATTTTTCCCTCTCAAATAATTCAGATTCCTCTACATAAACCTCAATAATTTCAAAGAAAAAACTACCGATTCCATATTTTTTAATAGCCTTTGCAAGTGTTGTTGTTTTTTTTCTGCTTCTCGGTGTGCAATGGTCGATATATCTTCTCTTTAGATTATTGCTCATTCCAATATAGAATTTACCATTTACTAAATTTAGCATTTTATAAATGCCAGACATATTATCTGCAATGTTCATTGTTTAAAATATTTTTCCATTTTACAGCCTAGCCACTTACAGATTCGGACGTAGTTTAAAAGGTCTGGCATTTTGCCATTTTCAAACCTGCTTAATGTAGTATATTGAACGCCACTGATTTTAGCAGCCTCTCTTAACGTAAAGTCGTTATCAATCGTGCGCCTAACTTTAATATCCTTTGAAAATCTCTCTTTGTCAAACTTCATGTTGCAAACTTAAAACAAATATTTTGATTCGTGCAAATAATGGGAAAATTATTTTTATTTCAAAGCATCTACAATAGCCTGAAATAATTTGTCTTTCTTTTGCTGAAATTCAGGTAGTTGTTCAAATGGCAATATACATGGGTGCGTTTTCCTTTCGGCATCTTTAATTTCGCCATATACCCAACCAAAATTAATTTTATCTTTCATCCAAGCGTTGTGTTGAGCATCGCAAAGCGCATGAGGATTAGCAAGTCTAAATTCAACTCCCTTAATAGCCGATTCGCGCTGCCATTCTTCGGCTTCAATCCAATCTTTTTGCGTATCATCTCCGTTTAATAGACACCATTCCTTGTTTGCCTGATGACACATAATGGCGATGCCTTTGACTTTTGAAACTTGCATATTTTTTATTTTAAAGTTTAATTAAAGAAATGTCGTTGTTCGTTATATGAATACCACGAATGTTAATGTCGGTTAATGGTTCTTCGCTTATCTTAGGCTCTTGTTCGGATTTAAAAAGTAGATGATAATTATACACTTTAGTTCCTTCAAAATGCTGCTCCTTACATTCTGTGCAATAGTAGTATTTCGTATTATTTATTTGCATTTATTTTAATATTTCAAAATGATATGCTCTGCCGAATTTATCCTTAACGCCTCGTCTTTTTTTAGAAAATGTTGTGTGTTTGTTTCCTCCATATAAATAAGCCCAAATTGTCTTATGATTTTTTATATAAAGTTTTCTACTTGCTTGGGAAATTGATTCGTACTCACCAACTTTCTCTCCTGTTACAAAATCAAAGCAAACTATACGAATAGCAGAAGTCGAAGAAGTCATTTCAATTTACTTTTTATGCGCTCCCATATTTTCTTATCCCAAATAACATAGAAAACATCATTCTCTATGCCTACCCAATGTAGGTCAGGATATATTTTTGCTATACGAGCATATATTCGATAAAATTCCTGTAAATTAGCACATTCAATCATGTTGCAATGATAAGCTAATTACAACAATAAAAATAAATTTAACAGCATTTTTAAGTAATTTTAACAAATTAAGTATGTTTTACGACAGCAACCCAGTGATTAAAAGGACTATTGATTATCTATACGGCAAAAAAAATATTTTGCTAATCACTACGTCAAACAGATATGTAAAGGATAATGACCAGCCTAAATCAACTGCACTTGCTTATCATATTGCCAACGCTCTTTATCCTAATGTTAAAGTGCTAGATATACCACAACTTAACATATACCCATGCGAGGGAAATGTAAGTGCAATAAAAGGAAACAACTGCGGAGTAAAAGCGTCTGCATTGCTTGACAAAACAAAAAATCCTACAGGGAATATCAGGTGTTGGGCTTCTTATAATAATGCTGATGACGAATTATATAAAGTAGCAAATGCAATATTTGAGGCAGATACAATAATTTTCTTTTCAAGCGTCAGGTGGGGGCAAACTAATTCATTCTATCAAAGACTTATTGAGCGTTTGGACTGGATAGAAAACCGTAAAACTACCTTGCAAGAAGGAAGTATAATTGAAGGGAAAGAGGCAGGGTTTATTTGTTTAGGACAAAACTGGAATGGCAATCAGGTTTGCGCTACTCAAAAGCAGGTTTTAAACTTCTTTGGATTTAAAACGCCTGATGAACTATTTTGGTATTGGCAATTTACAAAAGACGCGAATGATGAAACGCAAAATAGCTATAAAGAGGCTATTGTTTCATTTGAAAATACTTTTCAGTTTAGCATGAAAGGATTTATCAGTAAATTTTCAGTATTTAGAAAATTGTTAGGCATAAAATAAAAAAAGCACCATGTCAAACGGGCATTAAGGCTATGGTGGACTGTGTTGTTTTCCCGTTTTCAAGCACAAGCATCAACGAATCGGCAAGCGAGCATCTAAGCCTTATGGTGTTTTTTTATTAATACTGCCAATCTTTATCCAACTTATCAATTTCGCGCATAATACCCCTATCTCCATCTGCTATATTTGAAGGAATTTCTTTAGCAAGGCGAATATCGCTTGAAGAATTTTTAAGAAAATCTACCAATTTATCCATTGTCTGAAACTTATTCAGTTGACCAGCATCGTGTCCCTGTCTTACAATAGTAACAGTAGCCATTGCCATTGCTTCTATGTCTTTTGCAAACTTTTTACCCAAAGCATCCATGCTTTCACCTAGCGTTCCTTCGTTTCTCTCACACGTTTCATTGTGCATGATTTGAATTTGCATAGGCTCTGTATTGGTATTGATTAAAATTTTTGTAATCCAAATCATAGTTTAAATTTTATCTTCTAAGTTTTCTAAAAAGTTTAAAGTAGAATTTATTTTCCTTATACAAAAGTCAACAATCGAATGGCAAATCTGAATAATAAAAAAGCATATCGTAACTAACGATTTAAGCGCAACAAGGATAAGTAGAATAAGTAGCCTCATTTTTTAATTAAATTTAAGTAGAGTTGCCCTCTATATTTTGCTTCATACAAAACAACGGTATCTTCATCAACCTTATATCTGCCTATTTCAATCATTTCAACCTTATCGTCTTTTATGGCATAAATAATTGGCTTTGATTTAATTATAGATTCCGAATAAAGATAAAACTTTACTATGCCGGCAATAGCCAAACTTACAACAACTGATTCAAAAAAATACTTTAACCACTTACTTATCTTCTTGTGCAACATGATTTGACAGATTATTTAACTTCTCTGCGTTTTGATTTGAAAAACTTTGCATTTTAGATAGTAATAGCCTTGCATATTTCATATTATTTTCTGAAACATACACGCCTCTTATTATCTGATTGAGTTGAATTTTGGTAAGTAAATCCTTAAATTCATCGTGCAAGGTTTTTATTTGCATCCTCGTACATTGAACGTACGCATCTCTTATTTCAACGAGTATTTGCTTTTGTTGTTCTTTTCTTTCTTCAATAACTGTCATAGTAAAAGTATTTTTGCAAAAATAAGATTAAATGAATAAAAAGCAAAAATAAAAATTTTAAAGGGAATTAAATTCTTTGAATTTTCACTTTTATTGACTTGATTTGCAAAATAAAATATTCACTATGAACAAGACGGAAGCGAAAGAAAAAAAAGAAAAACTACAAGCCGAAATAGCTAAACTAGACAAAATAATCGAAGCAAAATCCGAAACGGTAATATCAACAAGGGTTTCTTCGGAATTGAAAGGTAAAATTGAATTTGAAGCATTGGCATTGGGATTGAATATAAGTAATTATCTTAAATTGATTTTAGCTAATAGAAAAATATTAAATAAGCGTTCAGTTGCTTCTAAAATTTCTAATTGAATATGGGAAAAAAGAACAAACATAGAAACCGCAGCGACTTCAATCAGCACGAAAGTCCTATTGTAGCTGAAACAAAACAAGTAGTTCAAAATCAAAGGATTGACAAGCCTGTTACTAATATAAAAGAAGAAGGAAACTACAAATATGTAGCCCCAGACAATGACGATGGACGGCCTTTGAATCAATCTATAAAGGAAAAGATTGACCCTGACGCAGCAGTTTTTGGCTCATCTGAATTACCCTCTTTTGTTCGTAGAAAAATAGAATACAAAGATGGTATTGAATTGTATTTATCAAACAAGAATAAGGTTTGCGTATTTCAGTCTGAAAAAGGTTATCACGTTCAAGTAACAAGGGTATTGCCCGAAGGTATTACGTTTGCCGAATTTAACCCTGTTCAGTTTGATTTTGTAGAAAAAGGAAAGTCAAGTATAGGACAATTTACTGTTGATTTCGGAGTAGACGAAATATTGGCAATAGGAATTGCGCTAAACGAATACAGAAGGATTAAACGCTCAAAAAAGACGGCTAACATTGAAGCAACGGAAACAAAATAAGTCTTATGCCTGAAATTAAAAAGTCAATCAAAAATGTCTACATCAATTACGCAAAATTAAAGCGCGAGTATGATGAAAAGCATGATACCGAATTAGGATATAAGGAGTTGGCTGCATTTGTCATTCAGTCTAATGGTAAACTAGGCTCAAAAGTTCATTCCCTTATGAGGAAAATAGACGAAAGAAAACCTAATCAGTTTACGATTGTAGAGTTTGCAAATTTAGCTTTGTTTTTTGACAAAAAAGTTGATGAATTATTTTCTAAATACACAAAATCTGTTTAACATGAATAGTTTTGACATAGAGAAAAATCTTTTTTTTCTTATTATCTTAGGTTCTTTATTTTTAACCAAGATAGTAAGCATTATATATTTCCCAATAGAAACATGGTTAATAGAAAAAATAAGAAGAAAAAAAAGTTATCCTATCACGAAATCGCATCGGGATTTCTTCAAAGTTTAAAAATTAATTTATCAGTCAGAATATTTTTATCGCCATGAAAACAAAATCAGCACACTACATTATCTATACTAATGCACCTGAATTATTGCAAAAAGCCATTGCAAGCACAATAGAACTAAGTTCTATCGGTAAGTATTATTTAATTGACAACCGAAATGATGATTCTACTATTGCGCCAAAAGATTTTTTAGGCAACTTAATGGAATCTATTGAAGTCTTAACGCCATGCGTTCCATTGACTACAGCACAAGCAATGAATTTTATCAGAAAACACGCTTTAGCTAATGGCCTTGACTACTTTACATGGATTCATGGGGACGGTGAAGTGCAATACGACAAAGTATTTGCATTACCTTCAAAAGCATTTAGCTTAACAGAGCAGGGGGAAAAATGGGGCGTTATATTCACTAGATACGATGTGTTTTGCGCTTTTAATTGCGCTGCATTAAAAGAAGTTGGCGAATGGGATTGGTTAAGGTTTCCTTTCTATTTCCTTGATAATGATTACTATTTAAGGATTGAAAAAGCAGGTTATCGAATCGTAGATTTCGGTGGAGATTGGGTGATTCACAACAATGATGCAAGCAATACAATCAAAAATGATGCGGTTAGACGCGAGGTAAACTCTTATATGTTTCCTGTGTGCGATAAATTGTGGCAAATAAAGAAACAAACGCTTTAAAAATGTTTATTTTAGCAGCAAAAATTGATATGGATGGCATAGGAAACGCTTTTGGCGATTTATTTTTGCTATTAACAAAGTCTTTGCCGTCAGATGAGGAAAGATTGGCAAGGTTTAAATTGCGTAGCCCTTTAAAATATGCAAGAATAAAATATCACTTATTATGTGATATTTGCCATAGAGCAATTAAGCAAGGCTTAACTACCAATAATGAAAGCCTACAAAACTTTGTTATGCTTGAAACTGATGACTTAGCCGATTCAGAGCAAAAAAGTTTCATGGAGTTAGTGCCTGTAATGATTCAACACGCTGTAAAAAAGTAATATTTCCTTGAAAAAGAATAAATCAATAAAAAAAATACCTATTGCCGAAGCAATTAAAAGTATTGGCATTGATGATAAGCGTAAATTAATTGCCTTTACAGCCATGCAACATACAAAATCTTCAATAGCATTAGGGCATAGCTTGTCAGTAGCGAAATCGGCAGGTATTAGTCTTTTAGAGGCAAGAGCAATGGGGTATAGTCTTTCAGAATCTATAGCATCGGGTTACGACCTTTCTTCTGCAAAAATATCTGGCTATGGACTTTCAGACCTTAAAGCAGCAGGTTATACGCTTTTTGAAGCAATGACCGTTGGATATAGTTTGTCGGACGCTAAATCAGCAGGTTATAGTATCTTAGAAGTAATAGCAACAGGTTCTAATCTTTCAAAAGCAAGGGCAATAGGATATAGTCTTACAGAGGCAATGGCAGCGGGTTACAGTTTGCTTGAGGCGAGAATTGCTGGCTATTCTATTTCAGAAGTAAAGGCAGCTAACTACAGCCTTTTAAATGCAAAAGAGGCAGGTTACAGCCTTTCAGATGCAAGAATAGTTGGTTATAGCTTGTTAGACGCAAAGGCAGCAGGTTATACGCTAACAAATGCAAGGGCAGCAGGTTATACACTAACAAATGCAAAGGTAGCGGGTTATGAATTGTCTGATGCTATATCGGCAGGTTATAGTTTGCAAGAAGCAATAGCGGTGGGATATAGTTTGTTTGATGCTAAATTAGCAGGGTATAGCTTGCTTGACGCTAAATTAGCAGGGTATGGATTGTCAGCTACAAAAGCAGCAGGTTATAGTTTGCAAGAAGCAATAGCAGTAGGATATAGTTTATCCGCAGCAGTTTCGGCAGGTTATGAATTATCGGAAGCTAGAATTGCTGGATATACTCTTTCAGAAGCAAAACTTAAAGGCTATTCATTATCAGATGCTAGAGCAGCAGGTTATACATTAGCCGAAGCAAGGAACGCTGGGTATAATTTATTTGATTCTAGGGCAGCAGGTTATACGTTAGAGGAAGCAAGAGCGATAGGGTATAATTTATCGGCTGCAAGAATAGCGGGTTATAGTTTATCAGATGCAAAAAAAGCAGGGTATAATCTTTTAGACGCTAAGTTAGCGGGATATGAATTGTCAGAAGCGCACACCGCAGGGTATAGCTTGTTTGATGCAATAAACGCTGGCTACAGTCTTTTTGAAGCGCGAATAGCAGGTTATAGTTTATCAGAAGCTAAAACTTTAGGATATAGCTTATCAGCAACGATAGATGCAGGTTATGAAGATGATGATGAATGGAAATTTATACCTTCATTAAAAACACCATACGCCAAATTACTTGAAGAAATTAAAAACGGGTCAAATTTATCTACTGCCGAATATCTTGTAAAAATGGCTGGCGAAACAGGCCATAAGTTAAAAAACAAATACGGGCTAAAAACAGCAGCTACTTTAATTCATTATAAAACTCATCCTAATTATCCAATTCAGGACTTTAGTAATTTAAAACAAGAAAGCATTTTTGCATACATTGAATTAATGGCTGAACTTGAAACATTAAATGCTGAATAATTTTTTTTATTAACCAATTAAATAAATCAAAATGGGACTAAACATCAAGACTACTAATGTAGCAGAAGTTGACTTAGAAATTCAAAGCGTTTCCGTTGATAGCACTGGAAATGTAACAATTCAATACAACACAGTATTGATTGACGAAACGACCAAAGTGCAAGTAAACGAAAATCCAACTATTGAAACAGTTGTAATTCCTTCAACAGATGCAAACGCACAAGCTATTGTAGCTGCATTAACAACGGCTTTACCATCTTTTTTGGCAGAAAGCGCAAGCACTTCAAGCGCAAGCGCAAGCACAAGCACCGAAAGCACCGAAAGTACTGATGCGAATGTAAGTAGCAATTAAAGAAACATGTTACTATCAAAGCCTCACTTTGGGAAAAGGTGGGGCTTTTTTAATGTATATCCCTCTCAAAAAAATATGTTTATATTTGCCAAAGATGAAATCATTTACGCTATTGCTTTTATTAACAATGTGCTTTTTATTTTCAAAAGCGCAAACAAATAATCGTGCGAATACTAATTATTCGGGGATAAATAAATTTTATGGGCCAGTTAATT
>Ga0007809_10000063_pt1 | contig 37975 bp, 53 predicted proteins | sample CryBogCBE02Aug07_FD_60383 | JGI IMG/M metagenome (GOLD analysis project Ga0007809, IMG submission 60383) | Freshwater microbial communities from Crystal Bog, Wisconsin, USA - CBE02Aug07 | ecosystem: Environmental > Aquatic > Freshwater > Lake | place: Crystal Bog, Wisconsin, USA | collected...
CTGATATTATTGAGTTCAGTCATATCGTTCCTGATAGGTCTCCCGTCATGAACCGAGATTATATACCAAAGAATAAACCTGTAAAATGGCCAGTTCAGGATTGACATGCTATCGGGCATGTGCTAAATATAGAGTATGAGAATCCTCGATCTCTTTGAAGACACCGTGTCCAAATCGAAACCCATCGTTTATGTCGATATGGATGGCGTCTTAGCAGACCTATACAACTATGCTGCTGAGATACATGATGTAGATCACTACAAGAGCATGACCCAGGATCAATGGGAAGACTTTTTCAAGAACTCTAATGCATATGAACTATTCCGTGATATCTCTCCTTTCCCTACGACGAATCCGTTGCTGCGGCAGATAAAGCAGATCGCAGGTGGTTATCGTATCCTCAGCAGTCCGTTAAACTTTGACCGCGAAGGCAGTATCAAGGGCAAGCGAGAATGGCTCAACAAACACATCAACACTACTCCGGATGAGATCGTCTTCGAACATGAGAAATACAAGTATGCTCGCCAGCCAGATGGCACTCCTAACATCCTTATTGATGACTATACTCCTAATATCACTAAGTGGCGGGCAGCCGGTGGTATCGGAATCAAATACCAAGCAGATGAGCAACCCATCAGCGATGTCGTCTCCGTGCTGAAACAAGTGTTCCGAGATAAATAATACTATATATTCGGAGACAACAATGGACGCCAGAGACCTATATAAACTCGTTAAAGGATTAGAGGACAACTATGAGTCCAATGATATCCAACTTCATGATAGTTTTGGATTAGAACTTAGCGAGAACTTCATCATCGAAACCGGCGTTGTGGGCTTCATGCCAGATGGTATCGTCATCCAGCTGGATGAAGATGCTATGGAATATCTTGATTTCAATGGCGTCCTATTAGAATCCGAAGAACTTGATGAATCTGGATTTGGCGGTGTAGTTGGATTTGCTGGCAAGATGTTGCCAGGTAAAAAAGGTCCTAATCCATATGACGGCGCAAATCTTAAAAAAGGAAAATCGTTAGGATCAGCATTAGATGATCTGAGAAAATATCGCGAAGCCAATCCAGAAAAGTTTAAGGATGATGAAGATGACTCCTCAGACACAATGGATGAGGCATTCTCCGCTAATGCACTGATGAAGCAGGCAACAGAGCTACCTGGAAAGTTCGAGAAGAATCCTGCTCTGTTCAGCCGCGTATATCATGATGTTATTGCTATGATCATGGATGAAGAAGGCCTGGCTACTAATGATCCAGAAAGTGATATCGCATATAGCCTGCAAGAGTTAGGCTTCCGTCCTGAAAAAAATCTTGTCAATAAGATTATCGTCCGCATGGAGATGGAAGGGATCATGGATGACCTCTATGATGAACCTACATATACACCGGAATCAGACGAACTATCACATATAAAGAGATTATCCGGTACATTAGAAGAAGAAGAACTTGATGAAGTCGCCCGAGAATATTGGGTGGTCTATGTCAATGATGAAGGTAAACTAAAGTTCAAGAACCGTGAAGATGCGGTGAAGGCTGCTGCTCAAATGAAGTCAGTTCTACCTTCAAACAAGAAAGTTGAAATAAAGGGCGAAGAGCATCACACGATGTCTGAAGCCGAATATCATGGTCGCAAAGTTCCTCTGGGCAAGCCTATGCAAGGTGATGTCGCCAAAAGTAAAGTCTATGTCCGAAAGCCAAACGGTAAGGTGGTGAAGGTCAACTTCGGTGACAAGAACATGCGTATCAAGAAGAACAGCCCATCACACCGCAAGTCGTTCAGAGCCAGACATCACTGCGAGAATCCAGGTCCCCGCTGGAAGGCAAGATACTGGTCATGTCGCGCTTGGTAAAAAATATTTGCAACCAGATAGGTGAATAAATAATATCATGATCGATGCTCCAGGATATAACGGCCAAGCGCCTAGACTGCCCCGAGAATACAAGGGAGGCATTGTTGCCTCTGCCGATGTTCCTCTGCTCAAAGAAGCATTACAACAATACATTGCTACGCTGCCTGAAGACGATGAACGCATCCGTCATGCAGGTTTATTGCTTCATCGTTTAGGACGCATGGCTTAATCTGTGTCTGACACTTCGAAACAAACAGGCGTAAGATATGAAGTTATCACGCAAGAAGATACCGAGACAGGTGATATGATTATTCCCCTGCCTATTCCGCTGTTGAAGGATTTAGGTTGGAAAGAGGGAGATAGCATTGATATCGGTATCGATGAAAACGGTAAACTATACTTGAAAAAAGGAAACACATGAGTTCTGGATCTTCAGTACCTGCAGAAGACATGTCATGGGATGACATGCATGATAATATGATATCCGGGTGCTATCTTCCTGGTTACGGGAACAAGAGTAAGCCATCTAGTAAAACCATGACTACTCAAAGTATTACTTCTGGATATGGATTGGGTAGTCTCTCAACGAGCGGGATTACCGGCGCAACAATCCCTGGAAACTTGTCGATTGTATCTACTGCTACCTCTTCTACAGGTTATAGCATCTTCACTCAGCCCAGTGTTCCCGGCATTCATGTAAAGGGTGATGCTACTTTCGATGGTGATATAAAGATCAAAGGTGTCAGTCTCGGTGAGCGTCTTGACAAGATCGAAGACAGATTGGCTATTCTACGTCCTAATGAAAAGTTGGAAGAAACTTGGGATGAACTAAAAGCACTAGGTGATAGGTATAGAGAACTTGAAAAAGAACTACTCGAAAAACAAGCCGTATGGGACCTACTCAGGAAATAATCTCATGGCTAAAGAAGATGTATTAAAGATAGAAGGTGAAGTGGTAGATGTTCTACCAAATGCCACCTTCAAGATAAAACTCGAAAATGGATTGGAAGTCCTTAGTTATGTTTCTGGTAAGATGCGTCAGTTCGAGATACGCATCCTGATGGGAGACAAGGTTGATGTAGAGATGAGTCCCTACGATATGACACGCGGAAGGATAGTTCGCCGCAAATAGTTATAAATACTATTATGCGCGATCTTATTACTCTACTCGAATCCAAAGCAAAGCCTGAAGATATTGAAATAATACCTCTCAACTTCACTGCGAGAGAGGTAGATCCAGTCATGGGCAAAGCGACATTAGACCTGCACTATGATAAGTTGGCTAAAGGTTACGCCAAGCGTTATAATGACCATGAGGGTGATCCTGAGTTCAACTTTGCAGGTGCATTCCTGCACAACATGTGGTTCCCTCAGTTTCGCGAAGTGAGAAACAACAATAGACCAAACGGTCCTATAGCAAATTTCATAGATAAACGGTTCGGTAGTTTTGAAACCTTCAAAGATGACATGGAAGATGTCGCGATGAAGATACAGGGTTCAGGCTGGGTCTATCTGGCATATGACGGTAAGATAAAGACTATTCCAAATCATGCAGTGAGAGATGATATCCTGCTACTGGTAGACTGGTGGGAACATGCTTGGATTCTGGATTACGGTAGTGACAAGAAGAAGTATCTCAGAGAACTCTGGAAGATCATCAATTGGAATGTGATTTCTACTCGTTGGGGCAAATCATTATGAGAGCACGAGAATTTATCGCTGAAGAGGGCGAACCAATCAAAATAAAGATCGGCGGACCTTCGGAGAAATCCCAAGCATTTGTCGATAAAGTTTATAGTATGTTCCCTGAGAGTCCATTGAGCCGCAATAATAGAATAATGGCATGGAATAGTGCAGAGATGCTGGACCTATCCGACATTAGCAATCTCACCAATGCGACACAACTTGTTCAGTTTGAACTGACTCCCCGGGCAAGAGATACGGTTGATGTAAAATGGATCGCTGCTACTCCCCTACGCAGCGGTGCAGGTACCAAAGCCATGTCGCTACTTAAAGACATGGCACGACAACATGGTGTAAAACTGGAATTATCTGTATGGGATAAAGGCGCGACTACGCCAGCGCAACTCACTAAGTTTTATAAAAAGCAAGGATTCAAGCAGATTGCGAAGGGCGCTCGCAATATGTATTGGACCCCGGACAACTGATCCAAGATTTCTCCCAAACAGATAAATATAGCATAAGGAGTATATGCTCCCGAACCAGCTAAATGTCTCTAGGGAAATATCTGATATGTCTGAAAACCAAGCACCGCTTATTCTGGTCACTCCAATGGATTATGTAGTGAGTAATCTAACTTATACAACACTATTTCCCATCGTAGGCGCAACAGGCAATATCATCGGTTCTGCTACTCTACAGGACATGGGTAATCAGATACTTACTGGTGCTGGTGGATTGTATTATCCTCCGGCTGCCCTAGCAAACGTAGCCCAGACCGTATCAACTAACGCACAGCCAAACATCACATCAGTCGGCACTTTGACAAATCTCGTTGTTATAGGTAATGTCAATGCTGGCAATATCAACAGCGGCAACATCGTCAATGCGAGATTTTATTACGGTGATGCTGGTTTTCTATCTAATGCGAATGTCTCTAACATCACTGGTCTCGGAAATATCGCTACCATCAATCTGAACAACAATATCAACACGGTGTTGTCTGGCAACGGCACTTGGGTAATGGCAGGCTCTGGCGGACTGACAAATACCATCTTCTATGGTAGCACCAGCGTAGATATCCCTGTCAGTGACGGTGATGTCATTATATCGGCAAACGGCGTCGCTAACTCAGTCGTGATCAGTGGTGCTGATACTCAAATAATCGGCAACATCACTGCTGTCGATGGTATATTCACAAATGTAAGCGGTGATGGCACAAATCTAAGCAATATCGCCGGCGCGAATGTCACTGGAACGGTAACATATGCGTATTATTCAGTCACTACAAACTTTGCTAACTATGCAGCCAATGTCACGGTAAATGCTCAACCCAACATCACTTCATTGGGAACTCTTGCAAATCTAAATGTGAATGGTCTCGCGAACTTAGGTGACATCAGCAATGTCGCTATCTCTGGCGGAAACAATGGTCAGTATCTAAAGACAGATGGTGCTGGCAATCTCGCTTGGTCTGACATATCTAACCTCAGCATTCCGGGTGGCGCGATCACTCAGTTGCAGTTCAATGATAATGGTATTCTAGGTGGCATTGCTAATGTCACATGGGATGGTAGTAATCTATCTCTAGGAAATGTTGCTAATGTAAAAATGGCGGGCGGCAGTGCTGGTTATTTTCTGCAGACAGATGGCAATGGCAATCTATCATGGTCTGGTGTTGGTGGAGGAAATACCAACACCGGTAATATCACATTCTATGTATCCAATATCTCTACCAATATAAACAATGGTGATCTGCAGATACTGGGCAACGGTCTAGGTAATGTCAATATCAGAGCAAACAAAGCACTCAATCTGAGCGCGGTCGATCTACACAATACAGAAGGCGGTGTCGTATTAGAATGGCTGGATGAAGCGAACAACAACGGCGGCACGATCGGTATAAATGATTCCGGATTCGATAACGGTACCGGCAACATATCGATCTTCTCTCAGCGGAATGGTTTCGGTTCACTATGGATATTCGATCCCGCTGGCAATCTAACATTACCTGGCAATACATTCCAGATCAACTATGCCAATGGCACACAGGTACCAATAAGCAGCAGTAGCACCCCAGGTGGCAATACTACAGAGATCCAATACAATAACAACGGCGCATTAGCAGGAAGTGACAAGTTCGCATTTGATGGTCATAATGTTGCGATAATCAGTGCTAACTTCGTAGCCAATCCAGGTGCATACACACTTCAAGTATATGGCTTAAATGCATTCATGGGCTCATTGACTGATGGTGGTGTTTCTGTAGAGAACTCTACGACTACTATTAGCACAGGCAATACCACTATCGGTAACATAGGATTCACCGCAAACATCATTTATAGCAATGCTGGCATCGTGATAGACAACTCAGATTTGATGGATGGACATACTGCTGGTTTATCGATTCCGGTACAAGGAGCGGGTGATCCAGCAACTCTATTCAACACTTATGGTAATATCACATTGCAAGCCGGAAATATTGGCAATAGTCAGGCTGAGCAATCTTGGATATTCGATGCTTCAGGCAATCTAACTATTCCTGGCAACATCTCCGCGCCCAACGGAACTGAGATAACAACACCTCAGGGTAGCGCACAGAGTATCGACATATATACTGACTGGAATGGCAACGGTACGAGCGGCGGTGTAGATGTCTGGTTGAAGCACGACGAAGCGATCTACCTCAAGACTGACGACAACAACTATATTTGGACATTCGACAAGACAGGTAATCTAAATGTACCGGGTGATATCACTGGTGCTAATGTCATCTCGGCAAACTATTTCTCAGGTGATGGTAGCAATCTAAGCAACATTAGCGGCAGCAATATAACTGACGCACCAGAACCTGCGTTCAATATACGGTCAGCAAACTTCGCAGCAGCACAGGGCAGCCGTTACGGAGTGGATACAACAGGTGGAGCGGTAGTCGCTACATTACCTGCAAGTCCAACAACAGGTGGAGCGGTCTACTTTGCGGATGCGGGCGGTGCATTTGCTACAAACAACCTAATAATCGATCCTAATGGTGGGACTATCATGGGGTCAAGCGGTAATATGACAATCAGCACCAACAATCAGAGTTTCGGATTGTTCTATAACGGAACAACATGGAGAACATACAATATATAAATGTCAGTTCTGCAACATTCGATGCAAATGGTAGCCGAACCACAGCGTTCTCATAATAACCCAAATATCGTCAGTAGTTCAGGTAACGCCTCTCACTAAATACATATATGAAATAAGAGGTTATCTGACGAACTTATTAGCACGATTTGACATAAATACATACTAGTAAAAACGCAGAAGTAGATAAATATAGTAGTAGGAGTACTAGATGTCGGGGTTCCCAACAAGCATTAAAATCACCCAACTGCCCAACATTGGCAATGGTCTGAACTATCAATCACTATTTCCTGTAGTAGATATCCAGGGAACTCCCACTACGGATAAGGCCAATCTACAGATCATCGGTAACCTGATACTGACTAGTGCAGGTGGTTCTTACTTCCCACCTGCTTCTCAGGCTATCTTAGCACAATCTGTTACTAACACTGCACAGCCCAACATCACCTCTGTCGGCACATTGACTAGCCTGAATGTCTTTGGTAATATCACTGCGGGCAATATCAGCGGTGCCAATGTTATCTCTGCTAACTATATTATTGGTAATATTGCCGGCAACATCAATATATCAAACATCACTGGTATCGGCAATATCGCTACAGTCAATCTAGATGGCAATATCAGCAATGTCTTATCAGGTGCAGGTACTTGGGTTCCATTGAATTCCGGTGGTGCTAATATCGGCAACATCACTTTCGTAGAAGCAAATATCTCTACTGATCTAACCGACACTCCTATTCAGATATTGGGCAATGGTTCTGGCAATATCAACTTCAAGTCAAACAATGCCATCAACATCTTCTCGTCTAATCTAAACAATGATCTAGGCGGTGTCACTGCTAAATGGGTAGATGAAGCCAACAACAACAGCGGTATTATCGCTATCAATGATTCCGGATTCACTAATGGTTCAGGAAACATTCAACTCTATCTAGAGAAGAACGGTGTTCCTTTTCTATGGACATTCGACAATACAGGTAACCTAGTACTTCCAGGCAATACGTTCTCAGTAAAATATGCCAACGGTACATTAGTTCCTCTAGGTGGTGGCGGTAATGGCACACCTGGTGGTGCTAATACTGAAATTCAGTTCAACAATTCGGGCGCATTTGGTGGCGCGGCAGGCTTCACATTCGATAGCACAACAGGTTTATTGACTGTACCTAATGCTAACATCACTGGAACATTGACTGCTGCGAATTTTGCTTTTGCATCAGGCGGTAACATCACCGGTGCTAATGTCATCAGTGCTAATTACTTCTCAGGTGACGGTAGCAATCTCACTCATATCAATGGTGCTAATGTCACTGGTATAGTAGGCAATGCAAACATCGCTAACTTCGCAAACTATGCAGGTAATGCTACTGTCGCAAATACTGCTAATGCAGTTGCTGGCGCTAATGTCACTGGCGTAGTCGCAAATGCGAACTTCGCTCAATATTCTGGTACAGCAAGCTCAGCAAATACGGTCGCAGGTGCTAATGTATTCGGTCAGGTTGCATATGCAAATGTCGCTAATAATGTCGCTGGCGCAAATGTCAGTGGTCAAGTAGCGAATGCGCTAGTAGCAGGTACTGTCTATACTAATGCACAGCCAAACATCACATCACTAGGTACTCTAGCAAATCTAACAGTGAACGGTCTCGCTAACTTAGGTAATGTTAGCAACATCACTATCACTGGCGGTACAAATGGTTATGTGCTTCAGACAGACGGTGCTGGCAATCTATCTTGGACAGCACAATCTGGAGCGGGAAATGGATCTCCGGGCGGTTCAAACACACAAATTCAGTTCAATAACTCAGGCGCATTTGGTGGTGTAGCAGGCTTCACTTTCGATACTACTGCTAACTTATTGACTGTGCCTAATGCGAACATAACCGGAACATTGACTGCTGCAAACTTTGCTCTCGCAGCAGGCGGTAACATCACTGGTGCTAATGTCATCAGTGCTAACTATTTCTCAGGTGATGGTAGCAATATCGCAAATATTGCTGGCGCAAATGTAACCGGCGCTGTTGCTAATGCGACTTATGCAAATACTGCAGGAACTGCTACTACTGCAAATACTGCAAATGCTGTAGCGGGTGCTAATGTTACAGGTAATGTTGCGAATGCAAATCTAGCCGGTTATGTAACACAGAACGTTCAGTCAAACATCACTCAAGTTGGTACTTTGAGCAACCTAGATGTCACCGGCACGATTACTGGAGGTAATATCTATGCTAACAGCGGAACAGTCGCTGCACAGTATCTAGCAGGTGATGGTAGCAATATCGCAAATATTGCTGGTGGTAATATTCAAGGCAATGTGGGCAATGCTGTTACTGCGAACTTCGCGAACTATGCTGGTAACATCACAGTAAATGCTCAACCAAATATCACTTCGCTCGGCACACTAGCAAATCTAAATGTAAATGGTCTCGCTAACTTAGGTGCTGTAAGCAATGTCACTATTACGGGCGGTAACAGCGGCTATGTGCTACAAACAGACGGCGCAGGTAATCTATCTTGGGTGGCTCAATCAGGTAACGGTGGTTCATCTAGCAGTATCGCAAATGGCGCCTCAAATGTAAGTATTCCAGTTGCTGACGGCAATGTCTATGTCAATGCTAACGCTGGTACAGATTATCAGTGGAACTTCGACACAACAGGTGCATTGAACTTCCCGACTACCGCGAATGTCACTGTTGGTGCGATCAGAGTAGATGATGCCAATAGCGTATTGTCATTGGGCACTGCTACAGGTAATGTCAGTATCTTCCCAGGATCATCTGAATGGATATTTGGCACAGACGGTAATCTAAATATACCACCTAGCGGTTACATCAAACCTACTAGTGGTAGCTTGGGACTCACTGACAGTGATGGTAACAGTTATATCGATATTCAATCCGGCGGAATCTACTTATACACTGATTATGAAGGTTCTGAATATGAATGGCATCTTGATACCTCTGGTAATACAACATTCCCTGCTAACGGAACAGCAAATCTAGGCAATCTAGTAATCGCAAATTTATTTACTGCTAACTACTTCTCAGGTGATGGCAGCAATCTCACAAATATCGCAGGCAATGCTGTTACTGGTAATGTGGGTAATGCACTTGTTGCAAACTTCGCGAACTATGCAGGTAATGTCACTGTAAATGCTCAACCAAATATCACTTCAGTTGGTACTCTTGCTAATCTCACAGTAGGTGATGTTACTCCAAATGCTAATGTCTATATTGACGGAGCGGGCAATCTAACTGCAGCAGGAAATGTTGTAGCAGGCAACTTCACAACATCTGGGTCTGATGGTAACATTTCTGGTGCGAATGTTGTCTTTGCTAACTCATTCACATCAAACGGTGGCGTGGTAGACTTTGCTACAAATAATCCAAATGTACAACTCGGTAATGTAGGTAACGTTCATATTGCTGGTGGTACTAGTGGTTATGTCCTTCAGACAGATGGTGCAGGTAATCTATCTTGGGTCGCTCAATCAGGCAACGGTGGTGGCGCGACTAGCAATATCGCTAATGGTACATCAAATGTAAGCATCCCGGTCGCTAATGGCAATATCACGATGGGTGTTGGTGGCAATGCTAATGTGGTTGTCGTCACTAGCACTGGTGCTAATATCAATGGTCTATTGACAGTACCAAACACTGCAGGTGGTGCTACTGCTGTTGCATTAGGTTCTCCTACACTAGGCAATCTAGTCAGTAATGCAGTAACTCTAACAACGGATTCATCAGTGTCAAATGCTATCGCACAGTTAAACGAGATACTCGGAAAGCTCGTTCCTCCTTCTCCGCCTAACTTCCCTGCAAGTCAGTCAATCGCTATTCAGGGTGTCGCATCATATCGTATGACAAACTATACGCAAACTGACAACACTCCGGAAGCGAACAAGTCGGTTGCGGGCGGAACAACGGTCGCCAATGTATTGAGAACAGCAACATATCTCACAAGCAATGTCACTAATGCAGGCCCAGGCAATGAAGGCATTGTAACAGCAGAGTTGAATGGCAATGCTGCTGGCAATGTGACACTAACTTCAGCACTAAATGCTAACGGCACATACAGCAATCTAGTAATATACAATAACTTCGATTATCACTCTGCTAATGCAAATATCGCTCCTGGCTTCTGGTCAGTGTTCTCTGCACACGCAGGTGGCACAGTGGCACAAGGCTGGAACGAAGTTTATATCGCTGATAGTGTCGCAAGTAATACGAATACAACAGTATGGTTCTACGATAGCAGCAACCCTGGTACCCCTACATTTAGCTCAACAACGATAACACCTCCCGCATCTCCTGTATATGAATATTCAAGTACAGTTCCTCACTATACTAATACGAATATATTCACATTAGCTGCGAATGTCAATAAGCTTAGCGGTAATATGTACCCAACAAGTGACACCTTTGTTACCGGTACTGCTGGTGGTGCATTTGGTACTCCAGGAAGTGTTACATATGCTGCTGCAGGAATAACAACTCCTCTAGTACAAAATCTATATGTATCTTCAGGCAATGCTGCTATCTCGACGACTTCGACTATCATATCAGGCTTCGGCGCTAGCAATGCTGCACCTTCACTATCTGTGACTAACAGCTATAATGTTGGTACACAATCATATACTACTACATTAGCAGCTAATGTGTTGTACAAGACAGGTAATGTAAGTTCAGCAACTGTTATACAAGAAGCAAACATCTTTGTTGGTTCAACTATCGGTAGTGGTTCTGGCTTGGCATTTAGAATAACAAATCCAGGTAGCACTGATACTCCTGTATATACAGGCAGCGAAGCAGCATTCAATGGCCAAACAGGTCCGCTACAGACATATGATGCGACTGTAGTTGCTAACTTGCTATCACACGATCAAACAAACTATAGCACCGGATATCTACCTGCTGGTCCTAATTTAAGCACCGGCCGCAGCGGTGCACAATACTTCACATTCAAGATCGTAAGAACATCAGTATCTAAATTCAACGTCAAGTGGTCAGGAAATATCGCAGGCTTATGGGTAGCATTGCCAGGCAGTGTTATTGACAGTACTAGTAGTGCTAATGGATGGCTAGATATGTCAGTAGCATATGCAGGTGCAGGTATTCCTGGTGTAAATAGTCCGGGTAACGGTAGCAATGGTTGTGCATTAGGCGGACCTGCTCCGATAAATACTACTCAAGCAAATGCTTCTATCACTGCTACCTTCGGTACTGTGAGCAGTTCAAGCACCGCGACAAATGAAATTTATGTACGAATTAAACTAACACCTGGGCAATCGGTAACGGCGCTTTCCCTACAAACTGCGAGTAACTAATAATGTCTATACCTGAGAACCAGTTTGTTGATTTGCTAGTAAAGCAATTATACGGTGTTGCTAAAACCGACACCGCGGTAAACAAGAGCCCAACTAACGAATCCATACCTAGTCCTACGCTAAATCGTGGTGACACTCAGTGGACACAAAGTAACCAAATCCCAGCAATAGCAACAGCAGTATCTGGTGTCGTGCAAGCATACACCGGATCAAATGCTATACAGTGCGTACCTGATACCACGACTGTTCCTGTTGGTGGAATATATCCTACTTGGCTAACTAATCTAACAAACTGGATTCCAGAAGAGTTTGGTAGTACCTATCTTGTAAAAGTTTGGGTAGATAATCCAGGGGTAGCTAATCCAACATTAACCGGTACTCAAATATTTGGAGCTGGTTCTGGCGGCATAGGCGAATATTACTACGATAATATTGCCGGTCTTCTAAACTTCATCGGAGAGACAATTCCTCCGGCATTGACTTCAGGTAAAGTTATCTATATCACGGGCTATAGATACATCGGTCTAGTAGGTGTCACCAATCTACCTAGCAATGTAAATATCGGTAATCTCAATTTTACCAACACTACGATCACAAGCACCGCCAATAGCAATATCACGATTGCACCCAATGGTACTGGCACATTTAATGTTACAGGCGTATCTAATCTAGGTCCTGTTGGCAATGTAAAGATCACCGGTGGCACGAACGGTTATTATCTACAAACAGATGGTACAGGTAATCTATCTTGGGCTGCTGGTGGCGGTGGTGGTAATGGCTCACCTGGCGGTGCTAATACTGAAATTCAGTTCAACAATGCAGGCACATTCGGTGGCGATGCGAACCTAACATATGACTATTCGACTAGCACCCTAAATCTCGCTGGAAATATATTAGCAAACACATATACTATCGGTACTGGATCAGACAGTTTCTCTACTTCAAATGTATATGCGGCTACGACTTCTACTCTAGCAAACACTGCACTAATAACTATTCCATTGTCTAACCCTAATATCGCAGCATTAGATTTCGTGATCGTCGCGACGGATACAGTAGCTGGAAATAGACAGATGGTGAAGATGTCAATCGTGACCCTAGATAGCACATTGAACTACAACGAGAGCAGTACATTGTTTGCCGGTGGTACTGTAGGAAGTTTTTCAGTCGCATATAATTCAGGTAATGCAATTCTATATGTAGAGCCAGATGATGCAAACTTGATCACTTACAAGATGCAAATAACTGCATATTATGAATAGCCATAATCCATACCTAACCAGCATATTATGCTAGATTATGATAAATATGGGTATAAAGGGAGTTCAGATATGTCAGATAATCAACATACTCTAGGTGCAATCCTAACACCAAGACCAAAATATCACTGGGTAAAAGATAGTCCAGATCCAAACGACATCAAATATAAACTATCAGGAGCGCCTCTTCCTCCAATGGTAGACCTTCGTAAATGGGCTAGTCCTATAGATGATCAAGGTCAGCTAGGTTCTTGCACCGGTAATTCTATCGCAGGTGCTATCGACTTGATCGACCGCAAGACACATAATAAGCAGACACAAGTCAGCCGTCTCTTTATCTATTATTATGAGAGATTGCTAGAAGGCACTGTCCGACAGGATTCAGGTGCACAAATTCGTGACGGCATCAAAGTAACTTATACTTACGGTGCTCCACTAGAAAATCTCTGGCCATACAATATCAATCTGTTCGAGAATGCTCCATCATCAGCAGCAGTTGCAGATGCAGCAAAGAGAAAAGTTACACGCTATGAAAGTTGTGTCGATTTCGTCCATGTGAAGGATGCTCTTGCTGCGGGTTATCCTGTTGTAATCGGCTTCTCTGTATATGAGAGTTTCGAAAGTCAAGCAGTAGCTGCAACCGGTATGATGCCTGTTCCTGATGTAGGCACAGAACAATGCTTAGGTGGTCATGCTGTTTGCATCATGGGTTATGATGACGCAAAGAAGACATTCACTGTTCGCAACAGCTGGGGTCCAAATTGGGGTGATCATGGTTATTTCCATATGCCATACGAGATCATTCAGAACACTTCATTGAGCAGTGATTTCTGGGCTATCATCGCAGTAAACGATCCGTGATATAGCGAAAAGCATCAAAAATGGGCATCACAATATCAGGCGGCTTGACACTAGGCAGTTTGACCTATTCTCCTCCTACACCAGGAAGTGCAGTATTTAATGGTAGTAGTGCGTATAGCCTAACCGGACCAGCGCCCTATAATAAAAACAATCTTCCCTCTACGTTTGGATTTGGACATCACAACTTTACAGTAGAAGCTTGGGTTTACTGCGATCCTGCAAATTTCAATTATGGTACCGGTGCCGGAGGTACTGTCATTCAGATAGGTGCAGCCGAAGGAACAAATTTATCTCAACCTGCTTTTACTATTGAATTTGATGGCACTGTAGTATGGTGGGATAACTTGTCTGGATGGTCGCCGTCTGGTTCTCCTTATAGGTTATTAGCATCTACTAGAAAAGTACAGAAAAACACGTGGACTCACATCGCATTTGTACGAACAAACTCGTCACTTATATCAGGTACACTTACTGTGTATATAAACGGAGTAGCGTCCGGAACAGCAACAGATTTACAAAACTACTCAGTAGGCAATAATTATGATCGTTTCTATGTGGGTGAAGGTAAGTTAGGGGCCTTTAAAGGCAATATAGCAAGTACTAGAATTGTGAATGGTACTGCTGTATATACTTCTAACTTCACTCCGCAAAAGGTACTCACTAACGTACCTAATACCGTGATGTTGATGAATTATATCACATCATCTGCTCTCTTCACTACTTCTAGCTCATACAACTATACATATGGTAGTACATATGGAACAGTTACTTGGGATGCTGCACATCCATAAATAATAGTATATTATAATAACAGTACACATAATAAATATAACAAACAAAGGAAAAAACAAAATGGCTACATTAAGCGGCGTTACACTCTCAGGCGGAATCACTCTTACTCCTCCACCTCCTCCACCTCCTCCACCAGCAACAGGCAGTGCTGTGTTTGATGGAAGTGCGATCTATAGAATATCTGCAAATAGTGCATTTGTAATAGGAACAAATGACTTTACTGCCGAATCTTGGGTAAAGACCGGTGGCGGCGGAAGTGCAATAATGTCTTTAGGAAATGCAGGTGATTCACCGCAAATGGATATTCTCGGCAGCGTTGGCACCGGCGGTTTATACATTGTATGGACTACTGTTAATGTGGGACCTTTTGCTACTCCATTCCAAACATCACAAGGTAGTTTTCCAGCAAATACATGGAATCATGTCGCTGTGGTCAGGAACAGTGGAATAACAACTGTTTATATTAACGGAGTAGCAAAGGTATCAGCGGCTGATACTACTAATTATACATCAAACTGGTTTGCAGGCGGCTGGGATGGTCACTTTGGCTATCTCTTAAACGGCAGTCTTTCTGAAACTAGATTGGTAAACGGCACTGCTGTTTATACTTCTAACTTCACACCGGCTCCTGTTCTTACTACAGTATCAAATACTGCGGTTCTCATGAACTATGCAACTTCAGCAACACTACTCGATGACTCAAGTCCAAATCAATTTGTTGCAACTAATATCTATATTGATCCAGTTACTTGGTCATCAAATATTCCAACCTAATATCAATAACACTCATAAAATGAATAAAGGAAAAGCCCCGAAAGGGGCTTTTCTGATTTATGCTAACTGTGAGTTTAGACAGCCTGTGTTGCAGCGAGAATATCTTCAACAGTCGTGACAGGCTTACGGGCGCGGGCGCGAATATCTTCGAGAGAGGGCTTGGACTTCACCTTCACCTCACCCTTGCGAGATTCCCGTTCCTTCTCATACAGCGTCTCACTGATGGTAGCCTGATCATCAGCCGATTGAAAGTCAGGATGCTTCATCATGTACTTGAGGGCTTCGATCTTGGTCATCTCTGTGGGCAGGCTAATGAAATCGATGCGAGATGCGCCGCCCTTTGCGAACTGCTTCACACGACGAACCATGTCATCTGTGAAACGAACCTTAGCATTACCGCTGTTTACCGTGATACCAACAACACTAAATGTCTGATTAGTCATGATTTTCCCCTATTAGACCTTGTTCACGTTTTCACTGAGCATCTGGCTACCATAGATAGCCTTAGCTTGCTGGTAAGCATAGAATGCGTTCTCACCTTGAATAGTGACCCGCATAGGAGCGCCAGAAGAGTTACGAATGAAGAACCACCAAGTATGCATTTCAGTTTCCTTTTTGTCGCAGAGCCAATCTCTGCTTCTCAACTATTATCAATATAACAAATCGGGTGCCCGAAGTCAACCGATTTGTTACCGAAACTGAAGTTTTTTCAAGAAAGATATCACTTATAAAAGATGTGTGATCCGATTTGAGTTATCATGGCTACCCGGCGCCATCTGGGGTGGATATGCTTTTCATGAAAGTACAGAGCATCTTCTAGTCCCACGACACGCTTCCCTTCTAATGTTTCCTGAGCAATCTCTTTTGCTTCTTCCCATAGGTTACCCCTAGGAATAGAATAACGAAGATGACGATTGTTTGCCCAGGCAAACTGCTTAGGAGCAGAGACCACATGACAGATGCTGCCATGATATGAGGGAGACACTGTTCGGTTAATAGTGACTTGTGCTACCGCGAACCTACCTGTCACTGGTTCTGATCCAGCCTCATGGTAGATATTCTTTGCTAGACAGAACAGTTCTTTGCTATCATATACTATCCTATTACCCGTGTCGATTACAGTAAAAGGTAGGTCTTGTCTATATACAGTTAGTAGTTGTTCAGTTTTTGTTATTTCAAATACTGCTTGTTTTGGTAGTTGCTCTGTTAGTGTCTGTTGTAATACTATTTTTTCAGGTTCATAAGAAGCAGCATATGCTACTTGAGATGAAACTAGCATGGAAAACATGATAACCAGTATTTTCCATGTTTTGGTTAACTTAATAACCGGTAAGTGAGAAATCATCCTATTTCCTTAATCAGGCCGCTCTACGATCTGATAGGGGGCTTGTGTTCCTGAGAACTCCTATCCATCTTTAGAGTAGCACTTCCGCTAAGATGACTACAAATGGTTAAGCCGTATCTAGGATACGGCTTAAAGACCTTTAGTAGGCAGCCGAGTGGCAATTAACTGAAATATCAGCTAATATAAAGGATCAATAAAAAACCATCAATCCCTTTGTCGAGTTTTCTCATGCCCGACATATATACTTATACTCGTGAACTTGCTATTAAATACTTCTATTAAACGTCAAAGATACTCTGTTTACTGACATTAGTGTGAAGCTGCGCCAGCCTTTTGCATCTAGATCATAGACAGCCATGACATCTTCATTCACTGTCCGCTTCTTCTTGGGCTCTGCATCTTCAGTGACCGTGACCGGTGGCAGCATTTCTGGACACAGAGTGCATCGCATAACACGTTCGGTTCCATCCTTTTTAGTGAATGTAACCGTAAGGGGGCCTGCCTTGAGCATATCCTTTAGCCAATGAACAAACGTCTTAAACTCTTCCGGAGTCATATTCGATGCTGCTTTAGCCTCACTTGTCATTTTTCTGTTGCTCCTCATATGTAGTAAAAAATGCTGCGATCTTTTGTTCATCTGTCCATCCGTGACAATATCCATTGTCTTCATCACACAGACGAATAGCTTCTTCCCGGGTGACGACACGATGACTAACGATGTTTTCACCGATATGTTCTTGGCTGAATTCCTTAGCCTCTTCCATAGTCACCGTGTCCAGCGCCCAATCCTTCTTGTTTCTACCATATGTATCGATTCCTGTAGGGACTTCTACCATATATCGAATGCGGAAGGTGCTCACTGCATCTACCAACACCCATTGCGTTTCTTGTTTCTTATTCAATGTAAAACTCCCATCTTTGTTATCCGTCCATTCGATATCATCGCCTTCATTCCAGCCCAGTTGCTCTAGTACTGTGTCGGGGAATTCGACGATACCTTCACCTGTTTCAGGATCTTCTTGCATTGTTAGTGTCCAGCCATTAGTCATTCTTCATCTTCTTTATAAAATCTTTGAATGAAGTATATATTTCTTGTATTCCATATAGTAAGTAAGATGTGATTGTTACGCTCATAAATATGAACCACCATATAAAGGAGAGTATCATGAATCCTACAAATACTATAACTTCCGTTATTTTATTCATTTTAGTATTATAACACTATAATGCGTATAAGTCAAGATAAAAATAATCTCTTTACATCGAATGGTGAAAGAAGTCATCATCGATTTCTTTCAGTGTATCCTCAATGCTGAATTTGTAAATATAACGAAACACAAGATACAGGACGGGTAGTTGGACAAATACATAGAACATCATATAGAAGGCATACCCTGCAAAAATCCACCAGGACCATCCTATGACAGAGAACAAACTACCTTCGACCAACACTTTAGCCCATAGAACATCGTGCATTGCTTCATTGACAACAAGGCAAGTGATCAGAAGACATAGAATAGATCCAAATAAATGTTGAATAATCGTTTTCATTTTACAATCACATCACATTGCTATGGGACCGTTGCCATTACGAAAGCCAACATGTCCGCCTTCTACTCCAATTCGCTTCACTACCTCTTCAAACAGAATAGGAGCAAACTCTGTCTGTTCTACACAAACGCAATGATAACGAAGGTCAGGCTTATCAGAGTATACGATTTCCCCTGTCTCTGCGTCAACACCCTGAGGCTTTTTTACCCTACCATCATGCAGATGACCATGAATGTTGGTCCCAAATCGACGCATACTTGCTTCGTGAATAGGAATGTGTGTCAGGATCATGCCAAATAGCACATGACATGCCCTGAGAGACCTGAATCCAACCTTTGTATATTCTTCATCTACAAAGATATCATGGTTTCCCCTGATGAGGACCTTATCCCCGTTCAGGCGAAGCACTGTAGCCAGAGCCTTGCGATTGATCGCGACATCTCCTAAGAAATATACCTTATCATTTGGACGGACGCGTTCATTAAATCGCTTTACCATCTCTTCATCCATTTCAGCGGGATCATTCCAAGGCCTGAGTTTCGTTACACCATCTGCTCCCATGAACTTGCAGATTCCGGCATGTCCGAAGTGAGGATCTGAATATAGGAATGTCGCAGGCATGGTTCGTTCCTCTCGTAGTTATCTTCTAAACATAGCAGGAACCGCAACCAATGTCAATAGATTATTTTTTAAGGAGTTCTACCAACTTGTATTTTTCCAACAGTTCATCATACTTGTCATACGAGAGGTCCTTTAGATCAGGATAGATGCTCTCTAAAGCAGGTGTTCGCCTGTCTATCTTGTACCGATGACGTTTGATATCAGTGAAATAAGGATCAGTGTTCTCTATGAAATCCTTGTAGGGTACGGTATTTACATTTTCATTGAGATAATGGATCTTGGCATATTCTCGCATCTCTATCATCCTACCATCTCCCTTGCACCTAGAACAAGGAAAAGGTCGGATAGCATGATCCTTTGTCACATAGTCTATTCCTGTTATTTCTTTGATAGTTCCTAATCCGTTGCACTTTTCGCATATGACAACAGAATTCTCGCGGATGATCTCGCAAGTCACATATTCAGGCATTTTGATAGGTTCGTTATCCATCTTGATATGCTCTCATATCTATTTATTCTGGATATGTTTAACAGTACCAGTCACCGTCGTTATAGAAATCACCTTGATTGCGCATCCTGCGAATAAAGTTCAGATATGTGCTACAGATGCCATAGCATTTCAGATTGACTGTGCTGAAGAGCGCACGATCATTGATCTCAGGAAGGACTACGATACTGGTATCATTCACAGGCACAGTTCCGAAGGTCCATAGTTTTCCACTGCTCGTAGTTACATACGGTGGAGGATTCGCATCATCATACGAGAACCAGTTTGGATAGAGTTTAGCAGGTTGTGCGGTGAGCCATGTCACCATATCAGCATTCCTAGCATTTATCCAGAACTTGTTACCTTGTATGAACTTCGCATCTACTGCGTATAGAGGCTGATCATTTCCTAGATATATCACATTATCGACAAACCATGCATCAGTCGCTACAGACAAGCCCCAGCGAAGGGCTTTTTGTATCTGTGCAGGACTGTTTGCTTGGGGATAGTTTTGACCCCGATAGATTCCGCGGTAAGAGATATAAAGCATGATATTATTTATCTGTTAGTAGAGAGGTTTGGTTATCCACAAAAAAACAGGGACCATCGTGATCCCTGTTCTCTGTTTTTAATAGTAGTATATATTACTTCTTTGCTCTTGCTGGCTTTGCTGCTGCAGCTGGCTTTTCAGCCGCTGCCTTTTGTTCTGCCTGTAGAGAAGTCACAGATGAATGCAACTTAGCGATTGAAGTATGAACAACGCCGAAACCGAATGCTGCTAGGATAGCATAGACATAACCTGGAACATTGACGCCTAGAACCTGAAGTGCTGCAAAGACACCAGTCAAGATGGCTACGATATAGGTCTTGTTGTTATTGAGAAATGTTAGAATAGCTGGCATGTAAATCTCCTTTAGATTTTGATAGATTATCTACATAGTTATTTATTCTGTTACCATACATCGAAACTTTATTAGTAACCTACTAATGGCATGTATGATTTCATGAACATTTCTGGATGGGTGAACTGTAGATAGAGCGCAAACGCATTGAGCGCAAATAATAGTGTGGTACTGCTGGCAAAAAAGATTGCCGTTGCTATGGTTGTTATCTTCATTGTTTTCTCCTGTGTGTAAGTGTGATCTTATTTATATAAACACAACAGGATTGTAATGGAAAAAGGGGCCAGCTAGGCTGACCCCTCATTACACATAATAGTTGAGAAGATTACTTCTTAGGAGTAGTGAGGCAAGGACGACCCAGTGCAGCGAAAGCAGAGTTTACGTCAGGATCACCGCACATGATCTCACGAGCAGCTTCCTTATCGCCCAGCGTCTGTGCGACTTCGCGAGCGTTCAGACGACGGACGCAAGCCTTATCGACAACCGTAGCACCACCAGTGACACCGAAACCGATACCAGAGACACCGCCCGTATAAGAGCCCATGCAAGTCTCGGTAAGAGTAGTCGTCAGGGGAGAAGCAGTGACGCCTGGAGTGGTCTTGAACGTCTCAGTGACCTTGCCGGGGTTGTTATAAGTGATAACCTGTGCATTGCCTTGTTGAGAGGTCTGATTTGAAGATGCACTCGTAACAGCATTGACTGCAGCAGTCGAGCCCGAAGTAGAGTTCGAATTTGTCGTGATATCTCCTGCAAAGGCAGAAGTAGCGACCGTACTAAAAAGAGCAGCAGCAAAGATTGCATTCTTGAACATGTTTTTTCCTGTGTTGTTGAATAGATTGATGACTATAAGATACTGTGTGAGGGGATCGTCCCCTCACACAGTGTTCGACATTAGGTCGGGTTAGCAGGAGTAGTAGTATGCGTCTTAGTTGTAGTCTTGGTCTTTGCACCAGCTGCACCGAGCTGACCAGCAGCAACGCCAGAAACGCCACCAGCTTGACCAGTCGATTGAGTACCAGCACCAGTCAAAGTACCACCGATGCTACCAGCGGCCGTGCCGCTGACTTGTCCGTTGATAGGACCGATGTTACCAGTACCGCTACCAGCAGCAGCGAGAGAAGCGTTAGCAGCAACGCCGCCAGTTGCTTGAACGATACCGCCGTTGTTACCAACAGCAGCGAGCGAACCAGAAGCAACGCCAGCAGCCGAACCAGCGCCAGTAGTGGTCGTGGTCTTCGTAGTAGTAGTGTTGGTCGTAGCAGAAGCAACGCCAGCGAAGGCGAGAGCCGAAACGGCTAGAATAGAAGCGATGATTTTCATATAGAGTCCTCTTTGAGTTATGAAATAGAGATCGACACCATGTCAATCTCTATATATGTATTCTAACACAATACACACATAAGTCAAGTATTATCTCTAAAAATACTACCCATTTTAGAATATTTTAGATAACCTTTCATGGCAGCAGCACACAGAAACCTCTCACCTTCTTCGAACACTGCTCCGTTCAATGTAAACTGTCTAAGGACCTTGTCTCCGTTAGAACTTGTCCTTTGGCATTGAATATACCCATCACATTCCAGCTGGTTCCTAAGTTTAGCAAATTCCGGATGGTCTTCGCTGCCGCGAGAGGTGCCCCATACAGGGCCGTATTTGAGGATGCTGAATAGTTCTTCGGGAGTGGGATTGGCCGGATCCTTAGCGCGGTAGTATTTCGTTACTACAGTAACGCTAATCATATATTCAGGATCTAAAAAGAATTCCATAACTACCTACATCTGGTGACAAGGGCGGGATTCGAACCCGCGACATCCGGCGTATGAGACCAGCGCTCTGACCAACTGAGCTACCTTGTCATTGATCATTTGAACGGGTGTGGCAGGTGCGGTATCCAGCATATGTTGTGCCTCCCATGCTCCTTTTGTAGGATGATCAGTCCTACCCTTAAGTTTATCACCCTATGCTGCAGTCGACGGGCTTCTAGCTTAAGGCTTTCCTTACCACTATATCTTGGTAGCCGCGGGTGGGCTCGAACCACCGACCCCCGCGTTATCAACACGGTGCTCTAACCAACTGAGCTACACGGCCATAAGTCTATTTATTATTGAAACAGGGGAGCAGATCGTTCTGCACCAGTCTCAATCTTCTTAAATCCAAACGAACGACAAAGATAATGCGCGCCATCGACGGAGAAGACATCTCCCATCATCGAAGACCGCAGACCAACCTGCTTGCCGTTATAAACAGGAAGACAAACAACACGAGTAACAGCAGGATTATAATCCTCGTTCACGGTACCATCCGCATATTCAGGACCCATAGACCAGGAGCCCATGATGTTCTGAGTGAACATATACGCAGTCTCACACGCGCTCATTTCGGAAGTGAAATCACGATCCGGAATATACACATCTGCGACATGAACGTGACCGACAGTTTGATCCTGATGATAGACTTGAACGATCATTTGTGTCTCCGTTTTCTCAGCTTATGTTTTAATGTAACAGAACTGCTGACTGATGTCAAGCTTTTTTCGTTGCTACATAGCGATTTTTTTCGTAATCCTTGCGAATGTCATACAGCGTCTTGAGATGCTGTATGACGGTCAGGCTATCACCTTCGACGCGGGGAATATCTTCGCGCTTGCGAAGTTTGTCGATAAGATCAGCCGGAGTTCGCGCAGTGATCATCAGCAAGTTCCCTTTGTCTATGATTTAATATAACAAAATGGGCAGCCGATGTCAACCAAAAAATAGAGTTTTATTTTCCCAAGATTTCTCTCAGGATCTTTCTGAAATCAGTGGTAGTCAATAGGGTTCCTGCCGGCTTAGCCAACATTTTAGCCTCCACCCTCGCTACCCATTTCTGCAATTCAGAACGAGAGATCACATTGTCACCTGCCGCAGGAACACGCAGTGATTTATAAATCGCATCACCGGTGACAGACCAATGATGTTCCGGAAAGATGTTTTCTAAATATGTCTCCAGCGGAGACTTCTCTATACTCCAGAGTTTCTCTGCATCATGCACCTCTATAAAGGAAATGAACTCGTCAGCATCTACCTTGACGAATTCATATGCATGTGCCATCGCGTCCGGATCGCGATTTACTTCTTCTCTTTTCTTAAATTTATCCATTAAATATTCCAATCAAAATGTATTTACGCGCATACTCCTGTCTTGAACCATTCAAGCACCTTACGCTTGTCTTTATTATAATATGAGATACCCGAGCAACCGGATCCATAATCCTGACCATGCAACTTGGTCTTGAACAGAATGCCTTGCCAAGCGGGGCCGCCCGCTGACTTCCAGCGACCGCGATCAAACCGCAACTTACCAACGACTTCACCGTCATACTTCACAGCGAAAGTGTGAAACCGTTCATTCGGAAGATCAGCGAATCCGTCACGAACCTTAGCAATCGTCCACATCAGCTTGCTCCGTCGTTGTCTATGATTTAATATAACAAAAAGGGCGCCCGTTGTCAACCGAAATAATGCAGCAGCTTCGGCATAAACACCACGACACCCCCGACAACACTACCAATCAGAACAGTCCAGATAAGGAAAGGAATAAGGGGATTGACACCGCCCTTAGTCACTTCTAGAGGACCGCTATCATGCCTGTTACCGAGACGGCGAGCACGAATATAATGATAGTCTGCGTTCAGATAGTCTTTGTCAAGAGCCATTTTTTATCTCCGATTGGCTGCGAGTTCAAGAATAAGTTCTGATCTAGCCTGTTCGATAGCAGCTAGAGCATTCTTGTAGAGCGTGATGTATTCTGCAGCACGCCGCTGATTGATCGCGGCCTTCTGCAGCATCCCAGACAATTCATATAATCCTGATCCAACGGTGAAATCTCTCAACACCGAGATATCAGAGCAATCTTCTAGAAGATCAGCATTTCTCTGCAGTGCCCCGCAAATATCAGTCATCATGATCTCCTACTTGTTATACACATACCAAGACAAGAAAGCATCGAAATCTGCTACCTTACCGAGATCATCGAAAGGTCCGCTGAAGCGAGAACCGTTGGGCGACACGAGACAATAGCTTTCCGGATCACGCATACGATTGAAGAACCACATCGCAGCAGAAAGCATCTCATGCTCATCCTCGGGGGAATCAGGAATCTGAAAGATAGCAACCGTGTTACCGTTAAGATCGGTCATCTCAATCATTTCCGCTGAGATTTCAACTTCGATCACTGACATGTCTCGTTTCCTCGTTGTCTATGATTTAATATAGCAAACTAGATATCGGTTGTCAACCAAAAAATAGCCTTAACCTATATTCATTATAGCAATCGCAAACAAGCTTGCTATCGTGACTCCCGCACCTAGCAATACAAATGCTACTACATACAAAACGATCGGAGTAGTGGAGTGATTTTCGCGAGGAATCGGTGCCATTTCAATAGGAGGTCGCCGTGACATGATCAGCAAAAATCTCCCCGAGCAAAATAATATCCGGCAGGATCCAGATAGTGAATACCGTCTTGTCTACCCCATGGACCCCAGATGTCCTGGGGAGCCGAGATGTGGTCATAGCCACTCTGCTTTTGCTCCACCATATCAAAAAAGTCTTGGTGAGAGATAAACCTATCATACTCATCAACAATAGCACAGTTCAGCAACCATGCTTCCCAATCACCACGAGACTTCGCAAAGTCAGTAGCATGAAAGGTAAACTTCCAGCCATGGCTAGATTTACCAATGTGCACCAGTTCAGGCTGATGTCCGCAGTGTGTGCAGGGTTCTTCATGAATGAAGTAGTTAGTGCCCATTACAGATATACCTTATGAATAACATGATATGCTAAATCCGGCTCCATCTCGTTTGCTGCATCATATGCTTCTGTCTGGGTATCATAGATATACTGATATCCTTTATAGATGAATGCGTAACGAACAGGGGCACCGGTGCGATTATTGATCTCAGCGCGGATTGTGTCAGCCATCCTGTTCAATCGGTCCAGTCCTGAATGCAGTTCGTCTATAGAATAGCTATACAGATGCTTTTCAAGTTTACAAGTAATCATTTGTTCGTTTTCCTGTGTCAATCTCTATGATTTAATATAGCAAAACGGGAGTCCAATGTCAACCATTATTTTGGCGGTGAGAGTGGGATTCGAACCCACGGTACCCTTTCGAGTACGACGATTTAGCAAACCGTTGCTTTAGGCCACTCAGCCATCTCACCATATTAGATAGACACATGAGCCCTGCAAAGCTGGATGGGCATTTATCGGTACCAGCAGTTCATCATGTATAGTACCGTGTGCCGTCCCCGGAATGTATTCACACGATACCGTCTAAATTTGGAGCGGCATAAGGGAATCGAACCCTTCTAATCAGCTTGGAAGGCTGGAGCATTACCACTATGCTAATACCGCATTTAACTGGAAGCAGGGGATGGATTCGAACCACCGTCCTCTTGGGTATGAACCAAGTAAGCTGACCTGACTGCTCTACCCTGCGTTATTAAACTATTTTGAAGAATGCACTCAAGCGTACCCGAAGGCCGTAAGTCTTATAGAATGTGTTCATCAAAATAGTCTACTATTATTTATACTTTATTTCTACAGTTATCAAAATGCCATTTAAGCATTCCGTTACCTTTACCCTCTTTATTACAGTGCGGACAAACATATTGTCTTTGTGAGTTGTGTGTTCCATCAAGAACAGATTTTCTAATCAACTCACCGCCTAATAAATGATGGGTACCATTTTTAACTCGTTCTAACTGGCGAGAACGCTGTTCTTCGCCTTTGCCCAAAAAGTTATGAGTTCCATTAGCTACTCTCTTTTTGTTGTTATCACTACCTAAATAGTGATGGGTGCCTTCGCTAACTCTACGCAATGCAGATTGCTTCATTTTAGAACGGACTTGTTCATCTATAAATACTGCACCTGCTGCGTTTTTGTTTAGCCATTTAGTGTTTCCTAATACTTCGTTTTCAACAATGTATTGCGTTTCATAGGCAACAGCACTATCTACATCATCAAATATCTTATCAATCGTAACTACATCAGGTTCACCGTATATTTTGCGGAACTCAGTGACATAGTTAGATGAAGTAAAGTACTCTTTCCACAAATCAAGTTCGGGAGAAACTCTATTAGCGTACCTGACTCCGTAGTACCATTTGTCTTGTTTGGTCCATCCTATCAGGTAGGTATAAGGTTGATAAATAGTCATGCTGTAACTCCATTCAGTTATAGAGTTAGCGGATGCGTCAACATCGCGGCTAACATAACTATTTATCTGTACGGGCTGAGATTACACCGTATGCAACACGCCTTTTGAAACATTATAGCATCTTTGCAGGATGCCTTCGTTTCGTATCCACCCTAACCCTTTCGGTGTTAAAGTAGCATGTCATGGTCGCCTTTTTTAACGAGTAGCATTTCTCGTGTCGCACTATGCTATTCGACCTTTCAGTCACCGCTGACCTTGCGAGCCATTCACTTCCGCTAAGAAGTTACGACAACATCCAAATCAATCACTTCTGCCTTGCGGGCTTCGGTGAACCACATTCCCTTGCGAGTGTGGCATTAGACCACTTTCACATAGTACCGGAGCAGTCTTTCGCTTTTGTGTTGTTTATCAAAGAAGGATTTGAACCTTCGCCGATTCCTCAAAATGGAATTGCTCTTCCGCTGAGCTATTTGCGAACCTATGAAGATGTGCTGCTCCAGTTGCTCCATATCTTGTTAGATACAGAATACAACACACCTAGTATCTTTCTCCTTGCGGGATACTCAATCATACTTCACGATTCCGGTCATCCCTTCCTCGTTTGTATTGCTGCCTTGCCCTTCCTTGCGAAGTCGGACTCAGCAACTACCCGTTAGCTTTCGGTATTCATTGTCTTGGCTGTTTGGAGTATGGACGCCAATCCATTTCCCTCTCACCGACTGGCTCTGAGGATTATCCTTTCGGACACTCAAACACAACTTACTACCTACCGCCTCTCTTCAGACGGACCCTCTCGGGCTAGCTCAGGCTTGCATAGATGGACCATTGCTGGCGCAAGTTTATAGGAAACCTTGCTTTGGGCCTGTTACCAGGCTTACCCTAAAGAGGCTATGCCCCCAATCCTTATATTCATTTTTCAAAGAACGAAGACGATCTCTCGTCCTGATTTTCGTAGTATATATAATGCTTCACCCGATGTCAAGCATTATTTTAATTTTTTTGTTTTTATCTTTGGAGCGGGCAGAGGGACTAGTTTAACCGCAGTCCCTGTGCTGCACGACCTCTTCCTTTATTTGCACCGCCTAAAAATTCAGTTTGACTATGACAGTTAGGACATAGCAATCTCATGTTATCAGGAGAATCATTAGAAGGATCACCATTCACATGATCTACATGTAGTGTGATTGGTTTACCATTCCATATCTCTCCTAATCCACACACTTCGCATTTATAACCACGATCTTCTGCCAAATAACGTCTAACGGTAGTTCTTTCAATTCTCTTGAGTTTACCTTCGTACCATTGTTTTTTATGTACCAAAGATTTATGTAAGCCACAGCATCTACTTGAACAATATTTTCCAGTCTTATGATATGGATTAAATTCAACTTCAATGTTACAATATAAACAATTTGCTTTCACGGTAGAGTACTCCTATAGAAGTATATATCTCTACCTAAGGTAGGTTTATTTTTTTGGAGCGGATAACCAGAATCGAACTGGTGAATTCACCTTGGCAAGGTGACAGGTTACCTCTACATCATATCCGCATTATATTGGCGGAAGCGGTGAGATTCGAACTCACGGTACCCTTTCAGGTACAGTAGTTTTCAAGACTACCCTAATCGGCCGCTCTAGCACACTTCCATATCAGTATTTAACTCTACACGACAACATTCACAAATTTTCCTGTCATGTACTTCTCGTAGACAAGCAGTGATGCTCGCTTATACAGCGTTAGTTGTTGGGCTATTTCTCTCTTGGTATAAAGAATACCCACAAACTCTAGATCAACTACAGTTTTTTCTTTCGCGTGTTTCATGCTGTCTCTCGTTGAATTGGTGGGGTATCCCGGGATCGAACCAGGCGTGCCGTCGGCGGGTGATTTACAGTCACCTGCATCACCATTGATGCTTCTACCCCATTATTTTTTGGTAGTCCCTACGGGTGTCGATCCCGTTCCTCCGCCTTGAAAGGGCAGTGATCTAGCCAGCGTAATCTAAGGGACCATATATATAAGGCCATCCCACGGACGGATATTCGCCGTCTCCTTGCTGATAGACTGTCAGCCGTGCAAGAGTTACACTACTAGGGAGGTTGATTGGTGTCGGGCGTGGAATCGAACCACATTCGGCGACAAGATTGGATCCTTGTCTCTGGGCGTCCCCAGATTGCCGGCGCCGTGCTAGACCCAACAAAAACTTATTAGAAGAACACATCGCAGGGGCGACCTGCTAACGGAATCGAACCGTTTTTTGTGTTATACACCTATCGTCCACGACCTGGTAGCTACTACAGGCTGATGTGTTCATCTAATAAGTTTGGTACGTTTTGCAAAGACTATAAGTTATGCCGCAATTTATTAACTCTATCGTAATTTGCTCCTTTCGGAGTAAGACCCACGTTGATTAACACTTGTCTGTTGTTTAATCCTTTATTGATCTGATCAATAAGTTTATCGTCAGTAACTTTCAACTTTCCTTGATTTGAGATATTTCTACCTCGATAGAATTTAGTTTTAGCGTGACAGTTAGGACAAAGCAATAGTAAATTTTCTTTTTGATTATTTTTGTTGTTCCCGTCACAATGTTCTAGTTCAAGTGGGATAGGATCTCCTAACCATTCAGATAATCCACACTTTTCACAGCAATGTCCTCTTTCTTGTAATAACACACCCTTGTGTGAACCTTTTCCATTCAACGAGAAATCAGCAGAACAAATTCCTCTATTCCAAGACATCTTATCTTTGGATTCAACGGTCATATTTGCATATTGTGTTTTACCAGAAGGTCGTTTTCCAGAAGAATATGCAGATTTTGTTCCTCGTCTATTTTTGTCTTTATTTGAAATACATTTGTTTGCGCTTGTTTCGCACATAAGGTTGTTAGAGCCGTTTATAAATTTAGCAATTTTACCACAACCGTAACTACATAATTCAGTTGTGTTTATTGCCGTTGCTGTTGTTTTTCTCATACATCGTATTCTCTAACTGGTATACATGTATTTATCTTAATTAAAACTTTTCAGTAATTTTGGTATGAGCGGGGGGACTCGAACCCCCACGGATTACTCCAACGGATTTTCTTACCACTATAGCTTTCGCTACCTTTACAGTTTGTGGTCTGGACTATACCTTCACCATTGCTGTTATGCTTTAGGTGCTCGCCGTCTAGTCTCTACACGTTCAAAGATATTTCTATCTAAGCTTCGCTCGGGATTGCCATTTTACAGGGTTCCCCGAATTTGACGAGTTCTACTCTAAGGGTTTCCCCAAAGGCACTCAAATTTTGTCTAAGTCCGGTGCGTCTACCAATTCCGCCACGCTCACACATTGAATACAAAATATTTAACGATATCAAAGAGCAGTTGATCTCTCAACTATCCTCAGTATATGACATCTCGAACACGATGTCAAGGCTTATTTCGAGTTTTTTATATCTAAATGGCGACCGTGAGGGATTACGATACCCCGACCTCTAGCGTGACAGGCTAGCACTCTTCCTCTGAGCTACACGGCCATTATTTGGTACTAGGTATTGGATTTGAACCGATCCTTTGAGCTCCACAAACTCATGTGCTAACCGCTGACACTAACCTAGCATTAGTTGTTTAAGATTTCTTTGCGGCAGGAGACCTCTTCGCTGTAGTAACCATTACTGGTTCCGTAGAAACGTATGGTAACATAGCCTTTATAAGTCGCAAAATTGTAGAAAGTCCAAGTATAACTTTCCGCGTCGTCGTCTCTTGGTTCATCATCCCGATTGCTGTCTTCTCTAGCGATCAAAAGGGGCCAGCCCTCTAGGTCTGTGAGATCACCTATGATCTCTTCAATTTCTACTACCTCACAGCAATCCTGTGCATGATACAATACATATCGCACAGCCGCGTTTTCAAAGTGTATTTCGTCAGGCGACGGCTGTTTTACAACAGTGAATGTCTGACCCAGCATCTCTTCTACCGAACAACGTCGTCCCAGTATGACATTCGGTTTCTCCTGATTTTTATCCTACATGGTGCCCGGAAGAAGATTTGAACTTCCACGAGATTATCTCACAACGCCCTCAACGTTGCGTGTCTACCATTCCACCACCCGGGCAATTAAATTATAGTGGGCCTGCGACCACAACATTCGCAGCATTATCGGGGATTTCGTGCCGGCCCCCAATTGGGTACGCTGTTGAAGCGCAAGTCAGATGGTTCCCATGTTGCGTACTCGAACCGTCATCCGTTACAGAGTCGGACTGGGCCAAGCCCGGGCTCTGTGACTGCAACTTCCAACACCCACTATAAACTTGGTGGGCCCTCTGGGATTTGAACCCAGGACCTTCCGATTAAGAGTCGGATGCTCTCGCCAACTGAGCTAAGGGCGCACACATGGTGATAAGGATCGTAGTAGATGGGGCGCAGGCATATGCTGATGTGGTGCCGATCATTGCGCTCTTTGGCACATTCCATTAACAATGCCGTCTACTACGAACTCTGGTGCCCCGAGAGGGACTTGAACCCCCACGCCTCTGGACAAAAGATTTTGAGTCTTTGGTAGCGGTAGTCCGACTCGAACGGACACTGAACAGGGTTTGAATCTATTGCCTCTGCCAATTGGGCTATACCGCCATTGTTTTTGAGTCATAATACTTTTTTACCAATTGGGATAAATAGTTATATGACAAATAATCCTGTACCAAAAAATAAACATGCCTTGATCAGAATCAGTAAAATCATATTGAATACCGATGACCGTATAACTGAACGTCATATTGACGAAGTAAGAGATATAATAAAATCCCACCTCGACTTTGGAATGTCTCCGACAAATATCAAAGAATATTATAATATCAATTATACTGACTTCGGTATGTTTATAAAAAACTGCTTAGGAATGAAAATTCTGTCATGTAAAGAAGCAGTGAACAATTATAACAAGAAAGCCGGCATTGCTCTTACTGATCCTAAAAAGATTTATCAAAGCAAGTGCGGTTTTAAATTTAACCCATATTCTATGCCTAGAATTCCAGGGTACGACAAACTTTTAGAACTGGGAATGTATCACCCTAATAGGAACCCAAACGGAGTATGTCGTGATCACATCGTTTCTATTGAGTTCGGCTGGAGAAACAACATCAACCCACATATAATTTCTAGTCCGTATAATTGTCAATTTATCACCAACGCCGAAAACATTTCAAAAAATGATTCATCTTGGATGACTATTGAGGAATTGATTAACCGCATAAACTCTGAATCGTTGGAACTCATTATCAGCAGCAACACCGTTAAACTTCCACTTACCGAAAAACACAAAGTGAACATTAGCAAAAGTATCAGTAAATACATGTGCGTCACTAACGGAACACACAATCTAAAGATACCAAAAACATCTTCTATACCTGAAGGGTATCGTCGTGGAATGACACGAAACAATAAGAAAAAATAACTACCCATTCCACCATCGGGGCATATTTATTTGGCAGCGGTGGAGGGAGTCGCACCCCCGCTTGTGGTTTTGGAGACCATCGTGCTACTGTAACACTTCACCGCTATTAAAATCTTCTTGAGAATCCTGCATATAATCTATGTCTAGCGACACCTGCATCAAGTTGTATGCTATTCCACCACCACGGAACATAAGCGAGCGCAAAGTTCAAATAAACATGCCCTGTGCTATCTCTAGCGAGTTCATATGCTCCTGTGATCTCTGTGGTGATGCTCCTATTCAGCACTATCACATATTCAGGATGTTCATTCTCATGAAAGGTTACTGCCGGACTCAATGAGGTCTTGTCATCAATCACGACCTGCATGGGAACATTCACTTGCCAGACACCGTACTTATCTATGGATGGTTTTACAGATGCCACATAATTTTTTAGATTTAACACCCTATATTTTAGGGCCATATTAGTATCATGATCAGGAACTGTGTCGAACTCTAATCCATCTAGGATAGCATATCTATACTCTATTCCCGCATCACTGCCGATTTCCCACTCATGATGGTTAGCATCCACCGTACATGCTGCAGGAGCAGTTCCGGGGCGATCAGCACAGACAGGATCAGCAAATGCTGCAGCAGCCATAAACCATACTATGACTGCCGTAGCGAGCGTTTTCATTCTGCTTCTGGAATAGGAAGTTCGATGAGGTCATGCTCACGATCAAGATACTTCATGTCGATTGACACCGGATCCATCTCTTTGAGTGATTCCACAACATCGTATGGGTCTAGAGGACCGCAGGTATAAACATCCAGTTGAACCATTGCAGGACTTGTCTCATCCCAGATATGCATGACGATATGGCTGGTTTCGATGATAGTAGCAGCAGTGAGTCCACGGTTGCCTTCCATATCACTATAAACAGCGTAGGGTCCCATGAGAATCTTCATGCCAATCCTGTCAATCAATTCAGGCATCCATTCTTTGGATACCTTATCCGGACAGGTGATAGGATCATTTACTTCTGCACGGACGATGAGATGTTTGTGAAATAGAGCCAACAGAGTATACCTTTCTAAAAGTATATTTAGTTTATTGTGCGAGTTTCTAAATAAATCGCATCAGTGTGACTTAGACACACCCAAGCAAATATGTGCCTGCGGACCCATCACACGGACGTAAGGATTGTTTTGATCTAGATATCTTGCAGCATTCTCACACTCAACTTTAGAACTATATTCATGTGGTAGCTGAGTAGGAATTTGTGCACCAGCACTATAAACGTAGTAAATCAAAAGCCAAACCATGTTTTTCTCCTGTGATGTCTTGATCAAGCCCCGCCGAACGGATTTTTCTCGGCACCTCACGACGCTGGTATCCCTGCACCGCCTGACCTTGCCCTAACTATACCCTCTGAAAGAATGGTACCCGGTGACGGAATCGAACCGCCGTCGTCGCCGTGTAAAAGCGATGCTAATCCCCTCAGCTAACCGGGCATATTGTATTTATACTAACTATATCTATGTAAAAAAAATGGTCGGGGATGCAGGATTTGAACCTACGACCCTTCCGTCCCAAACGGAATGCTCTGGCCAGACTGAGCTAATCCCCGATAATTTGAGACAATCTTGTTTGGATTATCTCTTTAGCCTTTATTCTAAAAACAGTATATCCGGCTTCCCTAAAGAAGCAATCCTTCATCCTGTCTTTTTCTTCATTATGCCAATGTTCACCGTCAATTTCAATAATTAGGTTTCCATTAACAACAAAATCTGGAAAATAGTTTCCTATTTTCTTTTGATGTTCAAAATTAATATTATTTTCAGTCAACCAGTCATATGCTATTTTTTCTGGATATGACATTTTTGACCTATTACCTGCTAGTCTGCGATTAGGATGTGCTTCGGGATGATCAATATGATATTGCTTTCTCCACTGTGATTTTGCTATTTTTTGCTCTACTGTCCATAATCTACCGGGTTTACCCTTCAATGAAGAGGATGCAGCCTGAGAATTTTTCAGAACTCTAGGATCATCTTTAGTTAATCCTTTGTTCCACGGAATTTTATCCTTCATGCCGTTCTTATAATTTCTATCAGGATTGTTTGGACACAGCCTCTCATGATTTCGGTGAGAGTTGGCATTTTTACATTCCTTACTACAATAACAACATTTTAACATAAGTCTTTTTCTTTATTAAGAAGAGTGCATTATTGAATATTTGGTGGAGATGAAGGGAATCGAACCCTTAAGTGGGCCTTGCAAAGGCCCCAGTTTACCGTTAGCTTACATCCCCATATAAGTATTTAGCACTGTGATGTGCTAGCAAAAAATATTGTCCTGGCGTCCTCGGCAGGATTCGAACCTGCGACCCACAGATTAGAAGTCTGTTGCTCTATCCAACTGAGCTACGAAGACGTGTGATTGGAGTTGCGAGTAGGATTTGAACCTACGGTTTTAGAGATTTGCAATCTCTTGCATTGGGCCGCTCTGCCATCGCAACATAAAAATGGTGCCCCCAAGAAGAATCGAACTCCTGACATCCACATTACAAGTGTGGCGCTCTACCAGCTGAGCTATAAGGGCATACTAGTATATATCTCACTTCACGATAAATATTAAAAAAGTGAGATACAAATGGAAAACTTTAATAAGCGTTTCGCTATCTTTATAACGAACATCGTAGGTACTATGTGGTGCGCTTACGCATTCACATTACTAGCACTCGTTAGTTTACCTGATGCTATTCATGGGGGAACAGCAACTCTGATCACATGGATCGCACAGACCTTCTTGCAACTCGTGTTGTTGAGCATCATCATGGTAGGACAATCAGTCCTAAGTGAGAGATCAGAAGCCAGAGCAGAAGAAGATCATCATATGATCATGCGAGAGCTAAACATCATCAAAGACCTTCACGGAGACATCCATGCATGTCATAGAGACGTGCAAGAATGTCGCCGTGAAATTCGAGAGTTTATCGATAGTACTAAGTACGATATATAAAGAGTGGCTCCGCGACCTGGGCTCGAACCAGGGACAACTTGATTAACAGTCAAGTACTCTACCAACTGAGCTATCGCGGAATAAACTCGTATCAATGATATTTATCATTGATTATAGCAATGAATTTTTTTTTCCTAGTTTAGAATAATTCTGCTGTGCTTAGGAACACCTGCTAGAAGATATTCCATCTGATCTGCTAGAACATGTCTGTTCTGCAACAGCAAATGTTCATAGTGATTTGGTTCATACGGAATAAACAGCAGTTCCATCTTGGCTTCTTTCAGAGACAAACAATCTTTCTTCTGATTGCATGGCTTGCAAGAAGTGATGACATTAGTCCATTCATCTTTACCGCCCTTAGACTTAGGAACGATGTGATCCCGGCTAAGGAAAGTATGATTAGCATGATGCACTCCGCAGTATCCGCACACGCTGCGATCCCTAGCAAACAATGTCTTGTTAGTCAGAATCACTCGGTGATGCTTGCGGAAGTCGAAACCCACGCCCTTTACTGCGATGATGCTAGGAGTTTCGAGATAACTGCGGACGCCATTGCGTTGCATTCCGCCCCGATATCTAGCGATGACTTCACCCATAGACCAGGCAACTAAGCCCTTTGCATGATAGGTGATGGCGTCGTCCGTTTTAACCCAGGTCCGGGGAACCCCTGAGACATCTAAAGCTAGTACCGGCATGTGAACTCCTGTCTTTCATATTTATGCTTGAATGACTCCCGTAATCCAATTCTCTGCGGTGTCTCGTGCATAGTGAATTGATTTACTAGGAAGATCGATTGTTCGTTGGAGAATGTCTTCTAGATAAAGGTCTACGAAATACTTGTCGCCGTTCTCTTGGATAACAGCCACTCTATTATGATAGGCACCCTGCCCTAAGAACTTTTCTGCAGTTTGCATTTGTGTTTCCTTGATTGAGTTGATGAGCTAACCGTGACCCATCCCGTGCATATTAAGTTGCAACACTATTTCTATTCGTTGGCTGAGGGACTAGGACTCGAACCTAGAATGAAGGTACCAAAAACCCTAGTGTTACCAATTACACCATCCCTCAACGTAATGTTGGTACGCCCTATCCGATTCGAACGGATGATCGTCCCGTTATGAGCGGGAAGCTTTGGACCGCTAAGCTAAGAGCGTATATTTTGGTAGACCCGGTGGGGGTCGAACCCACGACATTCTGATTAAAAGTCAGACGCTCTACCTCTGAGCTACGGGTCTATATCCTCATATTTCTACGGGAGAGAATGGTAGATCGTCCTCAATTACGCAACACTCAGCACACCCTGTTGCGACCAATTCAGTGAATAATGGTAGTCCCGCCCGGATTCGAACCGAGATCGTGCGCTAATCTGGCGCTTACACGAGGTATAAGCTCGTCGCTCTACCGTTGAGCTACAGGACCGTAGAAGAGTGGTGCCGTCTAGAGGATTCGAACCACTGACATCCACATTACTAGTGTGGCGCTCTACCAACTGAGCTAAGACGGCATAAAATTTCGTGGCAAACTTGGGCTTCTTACCCCATCATATACTCGGCGTAGCCAGTCCCGAGGCTTAGTTACTACTCTGTTTCGTATGCATCCTACGCAGAGCTATAAATTTGGTGCGGATAGAGGGACTCGAACCCCCACGCCTTTCGGCACTGCGTTCTAAGCGCAGCGAGTCTACCATTTCACCATATCCGCATGTTTTGATATTCTTAGGAAGAGAGCTTGGAAGAATTGCACTTCCCTAGGATACTGACCTATCCTCTTTGCACTGGTCAGAGTGCAGAGTTCGCCACTTAACAGGAACTCCCTACCTAAGAATATCAGGTATAGACTTATTAAGAGAATGCATCGTGTCGTATGAGCTTTGAACTCATCTCTCCTATGTGACAGGTGTCCTAGCCAGCTAGACGAACGAAGCGAGAGAAATGCGTTGATCAGACGACTTATATTCTCAGGGACTATTCTATCTACGATGATCAGTCATAGATAGAAACTGGTGATGCACCCCGAGAGTCGAACTCAGGCTCGACAGACTTTTCGTCTGCTCAGTCCCCCGACTGTTGAGCATCATAGACTTATTAGAAGAACCCTGACAGGATTCGAACCTGCGCTAGGAAAACCCATTGAAGGGCGTAAGTACCACTCTCACATTACATCAACAGGGTTCATCTAATAAGTCTACACGGCGACGGTGAGAACCGGCTTCGTCTTTAATCTTGTGCACCAGGAAACGACACAAGAACCGCTAGACCTAATATTTTCTAACAATGTCAAAGATCAAGAGCGTCTTTCGTCGCTCTCTCTATGTTCTAAATATAGCGCAGGCCCAATCCGAAGTCAACCGAAAAATGACCTAGATGCGAAATATTTTTTAATATGGTGCCTAGAGACGGAATTGAACCGGCGACACTCAGATTTTCAGTCTGATGCTCTACCAACTGAGCTATCTAGGCAAAATACGGTTTTTAGCTACATCACGAAGACTGGGGCGAATAGCGTATGCAACTCAATCATGCCTTACTCGCTTGCTCTTGGTAGCCCGGGCGTAACCGAAAACCGGTAAACTGGCGCATCCGGAGAGATTCGAACTCCCATGTATCCAGTTAACCTTTCAACACGTTCGTAGCGTGAGGGTATACGGATGCATAATACTAATGGCGCATCCGACACGATTCGAACGTGTGACCTTTGCCTTCGGAGGGCAACGCTCTATCCAGCTGAGCTACGGGTGCGTG
>Ga0007809_10000068_pt1 | contig 37206 bp, 35 predicted proteins | sample CryBogCBE02Aug07_FD_60383 | JGI IMG/M metagenome (GOLD analysis project Ga0007809, IMG submission 60383) | Freshwater microbial communities from Crystal Bog, Wisconsin, USA - CBE02Aug07 | ecosystem: Environmental > Aquatic > Freshwater > Lake | place: Crystal Bog, Wisconsin, USA | collected...
ACCGTTGACAGTTGTTGATAATACCACTGCCCAGCAGTACATCACAACAATTGCAATTATAGCCAAAGACCAATTGGTAGCAACCAATTTGACCAGTGATATTCCTTTAGGATCTAATGTTAGTTTGAAATATTACGATTTCAACAATCCTACATATCTAGATTCAAGTATACAAAATACCTATAAAAATACCAGTTTTGGTAGTAACATAGGTGATGTTGCAATCGATGGCGGTGCCTACTACGACACTTATAGCAGTCATGCCCCAGAGGAATTGGTGCCCGGAGCAACGTTTGACAATTTAAACATGATGGTAACTACCAAGTTACAAAACAATACAGCTATTGTTAGTTATTTGGTAGAGTACAACATGCAGGCCAATGCAAGCTCAACAAACTACAAACTATGGCCAAAATATTATGGCGTTAACTATAATGCTATAACAACATTGACTGCCGACCTAAATATCACCGACAGCAATATACACGTAGCCAATGCCCAAGTGCTTACAGCACCAAATATCAGTGCACTGACTCCGGGTATTGTGTACATAAACGGAGAAAAGATCACATTCTGGACTGTGGACTACAACAACAATGTATTGGGACAGATACGTAGAGCAGTTGACGGAACTGGAGCCCCGTTGGTACAAGTATCAGGAAGCCAAGTAATAGATGTAAATCTACCCGAATTGATTCCTGGGGGAAATCTAGTACATACCACAACTTGGCTAAATGCGCCGCCCGGGGCATCGTTATTCATAGTTGATGAATTTGGCGACGAGATTTCGGCAAATATTGGTGGATCTGCTGTTCCTTTGGTTACTGTTGGTAACGCAGCCGGAGCAATAACAGATGGGTCGGGACTAGAGGGTGCAATATTTGGTAATAATCCTAGTGTTGAAGCAACATTCCTTAAAGGACTTATTAAACCACTGACCTAAGCAAATAAATATAAAAAAGGATTAAAAATTTAAAAAATGGCAACAACTACCACAATATCGGCCCTAAACTTAGCGCCTACTATTCAATCTACTGCAAACATAGCAATAGATCAAAATGCCGGAACTTATAGAACCACAATGGCCAGTTTGGCAAGTTTTCTTTCCGGACAAAATTTTAGCAGTTTAACTGCTGGAACTGGTACCTTTGGCAATCTAACAGTTACCAGCGCAATCAACACCGGAACTTTGACCACTACTAGTGATGTGTTGATAGGCGGTAATTTGGTAGTTCTCAATGCCGAAACTGTTGATGGAAATTTACTGGCCAACTTATACGGTAATGTATCGGGATTGGGCTCGCAATTTGCCGGAAATATTTATGCAGTAGTAACATTGCCAAATCAACAGTATATCACCAATCTTGGAAATATCACACTGAACAATTTAACTGCCAATAACAATGTGTCAATTGGGGCAAATTTATCGGTTACTGGAACTGCAAGTATTTCGGGCACCACAACTCTTTCTAGTCCCATTATTCCAATAAGCAATATTGCTGCGGTCAATATTGGTAGCACAACCAATTGGTTCAATAACGTGTACGGAACAGCAATTCATGCATTATACGCTGACTTGGCCGAACGATATGTCAGCGACAGTAATTATGCTTCGGGAACAGTTGTAATTTTTGGAACCGACACCGAAGTCACTGCCAGTTATCAGCCCAATGACACCAAGGTAGCCGGGGTAGTCAGTACCAATCCCGCATACACCATGAATGCCGGAATAGCCGGGGTAAATGTTGTCAACGTAGCATTACAAGGTCGAGTACCCTGCCAAGTAACTGGCACTGTGGTACGCGGAGATCTAATGGTAACCAGCCCAATTCCTGGAGTTGCAATGGCAAATAACAATGCCGCAGTAGGCACAGTAATTGGTAAGGCACTTGGCAATTTCTCGGGATCGGGTGTTGGGGTAATTGAAGTTGTAGTTGGTAGATTATAAAACGATAAATATATAGATAGAGTAACAAATATGAATAAAGATACACAAAGAAAACCAGACGACATAGGCGGAATTTATGTTCGCGGGCACATTAAAATATCTGACCCAGAATCTGGGCATGTCTATATTAATAAAAGTAATGCAATTCACTACGAAAATATCAGTATAGCATTGGCCTACAATTTAGCCAACAAGCAACAAAATTTCATTTATGAAATGCACTTTGGTAATGGCGGAAGCAGTGTTGATCCTACAGGAGTAATAACCTACTTGCCACCAAACACCACAGGGCAAAACAGTAATTTGTATAATGCAACTTACAGTAAAGTAGTAGATAATACAAGTTCTTCTAATAACAATCCTTCACAGAATTATATACAAGTTAGACACGTGCCCGGGGAAGTTTATACCGATATTTTGGTAAGTTGTTTACTAGATTACGGTGAACCTGCAGGGCAAAGTGCTTTTGATAACAGCCAAACACTAACCGATACTTATACATTTGACGAACTTGGACTGTTTGGACGCAGTACTGATGGTACCGCGGGCTTGACCAGCACCGGCCCAATGTTGACTCATGTTATATTTCACCCGGTACAAAAAAGTTTAAACCGACTTATTCAAGTTGACTATACAGTTCGTATACAGACATTGACAAATTTAAGTAGCATAGGATAACGGCAATGGCATATCTATTAAACAGAACTGACGGCACTCTGCTGATTAATCTAGTAGATGGTACTGCCGACGGTCCAGATTTTAATCCTGGACAAAATGTCAGTGACCTTGATTTGTTTGGAAAAAATTATCCAGTCTATGGTCAATACTTGGATGAAAATTTTATAAGACTGTTGCAAAATTTTGCAAGCACAACACCGCCAACTAAACCGTTGACTGGCGAACTTTGGTATAATACCACAACTGGATTTTTAAACGTATACACTGGCACAACCTGGAAACTGGTAGACCCAATTATAGTTTCAAATACAGCACCAGCGTCAAGTTCGTTTGGCAGTGTAGTGGGAACACAATGGTGGGATGCTGTAAATTATCAATTGAGCTCGTGGAACGGAACATCCTGGACTTTAGTTGGCCCGGGATATAGCATACTGGCTGGCAAAAGCGGAGCAATTGCAGAAACTGTAGTAGATACAGTGGGAACAAATCATACTGTAATTAAGTTTTATCATAACAATAATGTAGTTGCAATCAGCAGCTATGATAGTACATTTACCATTAGTCCTAGCAATCCTGTTACAGGGTTTAGCACAATTGCCCCGGGGCTTACACTGGCCACAGGAATTGCAAACCAAGTTGAATTTATTGGTACCGCTACAAACAGTCAAATGTTGGGAAATGTTGTTGCTGCAAACTATGCAAGAACTGATATAGTTCCAACATTCACAAGTAATATCCTAGTAGGCAACGGCAACATATCAATCGACAGCGCTCCCACTGGAGCTGCAAGATATTATAACACAGTATCGGGCGGTAATATCAGTCTATGGCCAACAGTTGGCGGATTAAGTACACGAGCGTTTTCTGTATGGGGTGCTGATGGATCTACAAATGTGCTTTATAATTTAAACGTAAATGGCACACTAACAAACATAAATGGCAATTTAGTAGTTGGCGGCAATATAACTGTTGGCGGAGTTACCAGTGCTGGTGCAACAGGACTTGGTAGCATAGTATTCAATACCAGTCCAACGCTATTGGGAAATCCTAAAACTCCAAATGTTGCAAATAGTTTTGATTCTAGTGGAAGTATTGCATCAACTGCATTTGTACAAAATGCAATTACCAATAGTAATACTGCACCTTGGCTTGGTAGTCAAAGAACTGTTAGTACAAATTTGCCAAACAATACGCAAGGTAATGTTGGAGATTTCTGGTTTCAGATCTAAAACACAATGTCCTATCTACAGTATGGTGTAACTTATAATAAAAATAACAGCGGGATTTATAAACCACTTACCAACTTATTGATTAAAACAGATAGTGTAACTTGGACTCCGGTAAAGACCGCTTGGTATAAAAGACCCGATGGCGAATGGGAAAGAATTTACCCAACACCAAGAGGTGTCAATACTGCAAATGTAACGTCTTTGACATTCAACACTTATCAATTCTATCAAAGTACTACTCAACAAGCAATACAAATTACCAACACCGGCGACTATCAATTAACAATTAATAACTTTTTTATCAATGACAGTACCGGAAATTATGCAACATCTCATGTCTCGACTAGTGACCCATATCCAGTAACACTTGCACCAAATCAATCAACTGTTTTGAGTATAAATGTATATGGAAATACAGTTGGTACCGGATTCACAGGCAATGTTAATTTTACAAACTATATAGGATACTTGGGGTATGCAAACTCGAGTATTCCGGTTACTGTAAATGTAAACGCAGATTATCCGGCAATAACAGTTACACCTAATCCTATAAATATTTCTTATTCATTGTTTGAGTCTGATTCGGGGCTGACCAACATCGCTATAATCAATTCTGGTATCGGCGGAAATTTAGGAGTCAGCTCAATATCGGCGGTTGGCTCACCGCTGACCTTTGCTATCACTAACGAGATAGCTCCAATAACAATTGGCAGTAATATTGCAGTCAATAACTTCCAAACCATCTATACCGGCAACGTAGCAACATTCAGTATCTCGCCGGCAAATTTAAATGTTGGTAGCTACAGTGGTATACTTTCATTTACCAGTAATGCTGTGAACGCATCAAATTTAATTGTTCCGGTCAACGTAACAGTGACTCAGCCCAGTGGATTACAAGCATTTACCGAATCCGGTACGTATACTTGGACAGTTCCCGATCACGTACACCAATTGACTGTATTGGCAGTTGGCAGCGGAGGTGGCGGAGGTGGAGCACTACCAAACAATTTAATAACCAGCACTGGACGAGTAAATCAAGGTGGCAGTGGCGGCGGAGGCGGCAGTGGCGATTATTCTATACAACAAGTAACTGTTACTCCTGGAGAAACTCTAAGTATCACAATAGGATCTGTTGGTGCCAATGGCGGATTAGTACAAGACACTCCGTGGTACCCGGTGACATTGAGTTACTCGTGGAGTGCTTTTATGAATTCTTATGCAGTATGGACCAATCAAGACGGGGTAAGTCCAATTAACTCGGTTGTTACAAGCCGAAGAGTGTTTACTGCACCTTATACAGGAACGTATAATATAACATACGCAGCCGATGATTCTTTAACATTCTCAATTGATGGCACACAAATTTTTGCCAGTGCCGGAGGTACGTTTACATCTTCTGTGACAGTTACTGGAGTAACAATGTCTCAGGGCAATAGATTATTGAAATTTGATGCTCTCAATACCGGCGGTCCAGGGGGATTTGCAATGACAATATCTAATAACAGCAATACTGTATTATGGACCACTAGAACTGCTCTTAACACTTATTCTGGAACATCGGCAGGACCAACTGTGATTACAGGAAGTTTTGGGAATATTACTGTTGCTGGTGGAGGATATGGCACCGGAGCATATGATAATTACGTTTACCCAGCACCCGATTATAGCGGTGGTGGCGGTGGCGACGGTGTCGATTGATACTAATATAGGAGAAGAACATGGCAGGTGGTACAGGCGGGGCCGGAGGAGGAACACATGGAATTAGCGGACAATCAGGCCAGACTGAGATACAGGGCACTAACACGTCTGTTCCTGGTGGACTTGGCGGAAACAATCACACCCTAATAATTGATGGCGCATCGGTATACGGCCCGTTTGGTGCCGGGGGCGATGGTGGCGGTGTATCTAGTTACATTGATTATTATACTGAATATTTTGTAAACGGGTCGTTGGTCAATACAGTTCCTGATTTTGCAGCAACTGCAACACCTCCAGGCTCGGGATCACCGGGGGCAGCAATTTTTGTTTGGGGCAGCGGAAATTCAGGATTGGCAACGTTTCAACAGGTCTATAATCCTCCACCTATAACACTAACTGCTACCAGTGACGGAGTAGCAACCGGCGGAGGCGGCCCTACAGGAGCTCCGGGCTATATGTATAATGTAAACAATTCCAGTCCGGTGTATGTCAGTTACGGCCCAGTATCCCCGCATTACGAGGCCGGAGGATCTTTTTCTTGGAGCAGATCGCTGGCATTTACCGGAGTCGGCACTAATGTAACCAGCACAGATCTTGACAATTGGGGATTCGATCCAGCCGATGTAGTACAAGTATCCTCGTTATCTTTGGTTAATTTTTCTGCAGCAGTTGATAGCGGTTTTAGCGTGGGATATGCGTTTGTCGATCACGGAGCATCAAACCTATCTCAAGCATATGGATACAATCAAATTGCGAACCTAGCAGACAGTATTCCCGATAGACATTTTAGATCATCGAATTCTGATCCGTATTCTTACAACGATAACGGCGGGCAAAGCCCGTATGGTCTTGGCCCCTGGAATCTTCCAGTGCCGGGCCCAAATCAACTGTTGTACATATGGACCACAGACGGGTCGGGATCTAATGCCAGAACTATCAATATGGCCTATACCATTTATATTAACGAAAGTTTTCCTATATAGAATTGGATAAATAAGTAAAGAAACAGGAAAAGTATCCAATGTCTTATAGTTTAACTCTAACTAATGGAACATCGTTAGTAACATTAACTGGGGGAATCAACAATTCCGCGACCAGTATCAATTTAATAGGTCCCAATGCTACAGGATACGGATACGGCCTTAACGAAAATTTCATCAAAATACTAGAGAATTTTTCCAATTCTACAGCCCCAAATAATCCGTTAAAAGGACAACTTTGGTTTGATTCGTCAACCGGAAATGTAATTTTAAAAAATTACAACGGCACCAATTGGAAAGCAATAGCAAACTCTAGTACCAGCAGTACTGCTCCGGCAAATCCTCAAAACGGCGATTATTGGTGGAATACTGCAAGCAGTCAATTGAATGTTTACAACGGAAGCACTTGGGTTGCTGTTGGCCCTTACATATCAGTGGGATCGGCAGTTACTGCTTTTACCGCGAATACCAGTTTAGATTCTGGTACTCAGCCACATATAATTGCAAACCTGTTAGTCAATAACAAACTTTCGGGCATAATGAGTTCTGATGCAACTGCGTATACCTTGCAAACTCCAGTTTCGGGAATTACGTCGGTTAATCCAGGCTTGAATTTGATTTCGGGACTTACTGTTTATGGATCATCGGTGTTCAGCGGTAATGTAAGTTTTACTGGTACAGTGACATTACCTCCATCGTTTCAAGCCAATCTCAGCAATATTACCGGAAATGTTTCCCCGAGCGCAAATTTAACGTATAATTTAGGATCGCCTACTGCTTACTGGAACAATGTTTACGGAACTGCGGTACATGCACAGTATGCTGACTTGGCCGAACGATTTGAAGCCGACGTTGCATACGATCCTGGAACAGTAGTCGAACTTGGCGGATCGGCAGAAATCACAGCAGCAAGCGAAGATTTAAGCGAAGAAGTGTTTGGAGTCATAAGTACTAATGCAGCCTATTTAATGAATTCCGGTGCAGGTACAAATCTCACTCATCCGCCAGTTGCAGTTCAAGGGCGTGTGCCCGTTAAAGTAATTGGTAAAATATCCAAAGGAGATCGACTTGTAAGCGCCGGCAACGGTTTTGCAAGAGCCGGTAGCAAATCAGAAATCACAACTTGGAATGTAATTGGTAGAGCATTAGAAAATAAAACAACACTCGGCGAAGGTATAATCGAAGCCGTAGTTAAATTGAATTCGTAAGGAATAAAAATGTCATATAGCCAAGGTGGATTAATACAAGCATCGGATTATAACAGTATTGTTGGATCAAACAGCACCACTGCTGGTACTATCAATTATGTACTCAGTACCGGCAACGGACAATACGGGTACGGTCAAACTGCATTGACCACAGTCAGTCAAGCCGGTCTAGTTACTGCCACACAATGGTCCACTGCAATTGGTAAACTGAACAGTTTGAGTGCTCACCAAACTACAAACTTGAATATTGGATTACCAACATCGGGCGGCTTAATTCAGTATTTGAGTTCGGTAACCTCGGGCGTGACACAAATCAATACCAATCACAACAGTTTTGCATCACAAGGCACTACCACAACAGGATCAACTTTTAGTCCTAACTTTACAGTGGCAGCAACCACTGCAGCTCAAACTTGGACCTTTACACGTACAGCTACATTTGCCAGTGCTGACCAAGCACGTTACTTCTTTAACGCAGGCGGCCAGTTGAACTTTGTAACCATTAGTGCTACCAACGGCGATAGTTCAAATCGTTCGGGCGATTGGGTAACATTGATCGGTACCAACTTGGGCAGTATCAGCGCAATTCGCGGAACCACAAATGGTGGATGCAGCGGCACAGGCGGCACATCAAACACCAACAATACTGCCATTGGGTATTGGAATGCCAGTACTGGCACAACCATACAAAAAATCACTAGCACAACATCAAGCTATACCGGAGACTACATACAAGTCAATTTACGCACCAACGGCGTTCAAGGCTCAAATGCAGATGTGGGAAATATAGTGTACTTAGATTTCACTGTTTATTCAGCTGCCAAATCACTATCGTTTAACGAAAGTATTAACGTGACTTGGAACCACAGAGTTGACATAGTTTATCCAGAAACCACAAACTTGACCAACACTTGGGGCACGGTTACAATAACCTAACCAAACTCGTTGACATCAACTCAGTATCGTGTTATACTGTGTAGATGGACTTAGACACATTCAAATCATACATCACGGTGGCCACAGACTACCAAGTTAACCGTCGTATTCTTCGCGAGAAAATCCAAACCGATTTGCATTTTGCCTACAACGGCGGATTGTTCAAGGCCACTCCCGAACTGATCGTGTTTGCTTCAACTTGGCCCAGAACCGAAGCCATGTATTTGGAAGACACATATCAAAATCCCATACACATTCCCGATCCCGAATTCTTTGCCGAACAATGCCGAGAATGTTATTCTAAAGTAATGAACCGTTGGCATCAACAACATGACGAACTTCGAAAACTTAGAAAAATCCACTTCAATGTCTAGGGGTATAGTTGTATTTGCACTTAACACCGAGACTGTTGACTATGTACGGATTGCAGATCGAACTAGTCAACTAGCCGGTCACTACCTGGATTTACCCGTTACGCTAATAACTGATCACGATGCAGATCCTAAATTTAGATACGATAATATCATAACAATAGATAGACAAGGAGATAATTTTAGAGATGGAACAGTACAATGGAGAAACTTTGGAAGACATCACGCATACACTCTCAGTCCCTACCAAGATACTATATTGCTTGATTGCGATTACATGGTCCTTGATTCCAGTCTCAATCGTTTATTTGATACAGACTTTGACTATAAATTAATGCACCATAACACAAACTATGCGGGGGCAGTATATGAACAAATGGGTGAAACCAGTTTGCCATTTGTTTGGGCCACAGTTGTGTTATTTCGTAAATCAAAACGTGCAGAATTACTATTCGATCTAGTGGGAAAGATACAACGCAATTATAATTATTACCGAGCATTGTATAATATTCGTGAAGGCAATTATAGAAATGATTATGCGTTTGCTATTGCCAACACGATCTTAAACGGATACAATTTAAACGAAGATCAGGGCATTCCGTGGCCCATGTTTACCATAGAAGAAAAGATTGATCAAATGTTATATGACGACAATTTTTTATACGTATACAGTAAAGAAACTGGCCGAGCAGTACCTAGACAAAACACACACGTCATGGACAAACAATATCTACAAAGTGCAGACTTTGAACATTTGGTAAATGGACTATTAGCATGAGTCAACATCGAGAACAACAGGGTTTTTTAACCTTTGCAATTAACACGCCTGAAGTTGACTACGGGCGACTAGCATACCTACAATGCTTGAACGTCAAAGCCACGCAACAAGAAAACCGATACGCGGTTATTGTTAACGAAGCAACTTATAATTCATTCAACAACCGACAACTCAACGCATTTGATTATGTTATTCGACTACCCGAGGAATTTGAACAAAATCCCTTTGCGGCAGAACCGTATGTGTTCTCGATGACTCCGTTCAAAGAAACCATCAAACTAGAAAGTGATTTATTGTTTACACGCAGCATTGATCACTGGTGGACTGCATTTAGACTTCGCGATGTTTGTTTAGGTAATGGTGCCAAAAATGTTATGGACACACCTAGTGCGGTTAGAAAATACAGACAATTGTTTGATGCAAATCAATTACCTGATGTTTACACAGGTTTGATGTATTTTAGATATACAACAACTGCTATGCAATTTTTTGAACTTGCTAGGTTTGTATTTCAGGAATGGAATTTTATCAAAACTTATCTTGAAGGTGTAGACCTAGAACTAAATCCCACAACCGATGTTGTATATGCATTGACCGCATTGATATTGGGGGAAGAAGCAGTCACAATGCCTAGCATGGACTTTATAAATTTTGTACACATGAAGTCGGGCTTTAATGGTTGGAGTGATGCACGTAGTTGGTTAGAAACTGTGATGCATGAACGTGATGGTGATGTTATACGTATCAACAATTTAAATCAGTATGCGCCTGTACATTATCATGACAAGGCCTACGCCACACAAGAACTAATAGAATATTATGAACAACGAGTTTTGGCAGGAAGTTGAACGGTTACTCGAACCGGTTCCTCCAGTAGAATTAGAGTATAGGATTTACTACAACGAAGCGGGAGATATAACCAGTTGTAGTATGCAGAATCATGCACCGGGCGACTATTTGGTAGTCTCTCGAGAAGAATACGAGCGTTACTTTCAGTATCGTGTAGTAAAAGGCCAATTAAAAAAAATTGACCACGATAGTGGTTATCGTGTACAATTGGTAAAAAGCACTCAAGGATTTCCGGTGGTACGAGGCCATGCTGGATTACTGATAGAAGACGAAGATTATACAGACCGGGAATATTATGACAGACCTAATTGACATAGCAGACTTAGATGTAATTTACTTAACCTATGACGAACCCAAGCGAGAAGAATTTTGGATTAAGATACAGAATATGGTGCCTTGGGCACAACGTGTAGATGGTGTTCGGGGTTCAGATGCTGCCCACAAAGCCGCAGCTGATGCCAGCACTACTGATCGTTTTGTGCTCATAGACGGCGATAATATTCCCGATGCCAGTTTCTTCAACTTACAGTTGGATTCACGAATTAATGCTCGCGGCGTTTTACGTTATCGGGCTAGGAATAATATCAATGGCTTGATGTATGGCAACGGTGGCTTGAGCATTTGGCACAAGGACTTTGTGTATTCAATGCGGACGCATGAGAATACGGACGGCTCAGATGAAAATTCTGTGGAGTTTTGTTTCCACCCTGACTATTGGGCTATGCATGATTGCTATAGTACCACATACCCTGATGCCACCGCGTTCCAAGCATGGCGTGCCGGATTCCGTGAAGGTGTCAAGATGTGTTTGGACCGTGGAGCCAAGCCCACGATTGCAGAGTTCAAGACTCGTGTAGTTAGTCGCAACATGGATAACTTAAGTATATGGCACAACGTGGGTGCTGACAACGAGATGGGTGTTTGGGCCATGGCCGGAGCAAGGCAGGGCACATACAACACAATGCTGACGGCTTGGGATTACCGAGAAGTACAAGACTTTGCGATGTTGGCTAGTTATTGGGAAGAGACTGTACAAAATTTTAATCCTACATTTTTTATACATCATTACGAACAAGAATTGACACAACGGTTGGGATTGCCAATGGTTAATTTGGATTCTGAACAAAGCCGATTCTTTAAGCATCACTATAAAAGTAATTTTAAAAATGCAGGACCCATGGTGCGAGAATGAAACTGACAACATCCAAACTGCCCGATTATTTTACAATAGCATCTCCAACAAATAGTCATTATAAAACAGAAACAAATACATTTGATTTTGTTGATAACGGTAGTGATAATTTGGTAGTAACTGTAGGCGAAAGTTGGACTTATGGCGCCGATGTAGTCGAAGACGATAATGATCCTGCAAGGTTAGAACATGTGTACGGAGCACTAGTAGCAAAAGAACTCAAAGCCGATTGGCTCAATCTTGGACAACGTGGTGCTGGAAACTTTTGGATAGCAGAACGTGTAGAAGAATTAAGTCAAATACTTTCCAAATTAAACTATCAGCAGGTCTATGTAGTTTGTACTTTTACCGAACCCGGCAGAAGTTTTGATTCTCATCATGATAGATACATAGACTATATTACTTGGTTCAAGGAAAACACGCCCGACAAGTTTTTGGAATTTTTAAACACAGAATGTATCAATCGAATAAAGTCGGCATTAAATACTTTTAACAATGTCACACTGCGAATCGGAGTTAATTTTGTTGACCCCTGTGGCTTTCCCAATACCAAAGAATTCTTACAAAAATCTTGGATAGATTTAATTGCTGAAAAAAATAATTTCACAATGACTCCGTGTTACGTGTCGGACTTTGGTGTTTTTGATTTAAGAAACGCCAGAGATTTTTTCCCTGATCCGGCTGTGTTTTTAACTTGGATGAACGATCTAATAGACAAAAGCGGCGAGAGATATTTGATAATTCGAGATAAAAGATATTTTGTAAACATGCACCCGTATGCTCATGATCATATTACCTGGGCAAACTATATACTAGAAAGTTTAAATGTACCCGTCGGCTGAAATAGTACACTGGATGAACAATCGAGATACCGTCTCGATTATTCCTGCACAAGTTGACATTGACTTGACCAATATATGTAATCAAGATTGTTTTTATTGCAACAGTGCCGAGCATAGAAAACGTAGTCCTGTGCAAAAACATTATCTAGAATACATCAATTTATTAGATAAACTGGCTGGATGGAGGGCGCATACTCCCAATAGTGTAGGCACATTACATACAATAACCTATCCCGGTGGCGGAGAACCCACACTGTTGCCCGGATACGAAAAAGTGTTAGAACACACCGTTGACCTAGGATTTTTAACAAGTCTAACCACAAACGGTACGCAACTAGATAAACTCATCGAGAATGTCAGCGCAGACAAAATTCGAAAAATGGCCTGGATCGGAATCGATATCGATGCCGGAGAAGAAACACTGTATGAAACCATTAGACGTAGTATACCCAAACGTAGTCCTTTTAATCGTGTTATACAAAATGCAAAAGACTTAGTGGCGTTGGGCGCAAATGTAGACTTCAAAGTGTTGTTGAATCAATACAATGACAATATAGATGCATTGGAAGATATATTTAAATGTACACAAGAAACGGGAGTACGACAACTTTATTTTAGGCCAGCTATAATAAACGGAGAAGCATACAAGTTTGAAAAAGAAAATTTACTTGTCTTGGCCGAAAAGTACTCGGTTAAATTAAAATTAAACAGTACTAAAACACAAGAACGCAACTATACACGATGTCATCAAATGTATCAGTTTCCGGTGTTTTGTGCCGATGGCAACATTTATACCTGTTGCGACAACAAAGGCAATCCAAAGTTTTCTATTGGTAATTGGGATCAAGGAGACTTTAGAAACTTATGGCTCGGCAAACGACATCATGACATATACAACAGTGTAAATACCAAACTGTGTCCGCCGTGCAGACCCAATCTCAGTAACATCAAAATACAAAATGTTCTCGACAATCCCGAATTAATGGAAGTACTATACATATGATTTTCCCCGTAATAGAATTAGTAGACAGATATGCCATCGCCGAACTTAAATCATCTAAAACCAATGGCGCCAATCAAGCCGAAGTTGCGTTTTATCAAGAACAACTACGGGTTCATGATCTAACTTTGGTAGCTGATGAAATGAATGAATTGTATAATATACACGCAGAAATTTGGAATTTAGAAAGCGAACTTAAGTCAGGCATGGAAGCCAAATTGGAACTTGCCGAAATTGGTCGTCGTGCTATAAAAATACGCGATTGGAACAACAAACGCATTGCGATCAAAAACGCCATTGCAGAAAAATTAGGTTGCACAGTTAAAGAAATCAAAGCAGATCATATCAGCGCATGAACTTATTTTTTGTAATATCCGCAGACAATTTTATATGGAATCAATTTGAATTTGTCAAATTCCTATCAGCAAATCAAGGCCAAGCAATAGTTGTGCACCTGAATGGCGAAGGCCCGGATGCAACTGCAATTGGTGTGTATAAACTACTAGATAGTTTTACTTTTGAATCTGTGACAATTATAACAGCCAACCCGTTGGAAACGCATCCTAGATATAACATAATAACAAAAGCACTGACCCCTGCAGCCATAAATGAACCGGTAGACAGTGTATATCATACCTGGAATCAAACTAAAATATTTTCTGCTTTCTACGGCCGACCAATTTGGCACAGGCTGGGCCTGGCCAGTTTCTTAAAAAATAATTTTGATCAAGAATCATTGATAACATTACACGGCAAATATAATGATGATGTGTCTCGTAGTTTATTTGAACTAACAGAACTATTTCACTATGCTCCCGATCAAATACCAAATTTTACCCGCATACATCAATCGTTACCGTTGCTTTTGGATACTCCAAACGAATATACCCCGGGCACACACGAAACAGTATGGATTACTGGTAAATTTACAAAACAATTATTAAATTTTTACACAAACGTTTTAATAGATATAGTGGCTGAACCATTTACAACCGGCACTACGTTTTTCCCTACAGAAAAAACATTTAGGCCCATAATGATGAAAAAACCATTTATTGCAATGACATCAATGAATCACATGATCTATCTAAGGCAAATGGGGTTTAGGACATTCCATGATTTTTGGGACGAAGACTATGATGGATATGCTCCTAGGTTGAGATTTAAAAAAATCCTTGAGCTAATTACAGAATTAGGTAATAAATCTAAAACAGAGTTATTTGAGATGTACAACAACATGCAACCAATATTGGATCACAATTACAACCTATTGTTGAGCCAAGATTTTAATAGAAGTATCAAACTAGTAAATGACTAACAAAAGTGATTTTATGGCCAGTGCCGAATGGATGCAGGCAAATTTGGGTCCGGCACTGTGTCTAGCCAAATGGAAACAAGTAAGCCTACACTTGCCCACAGGACTCAACAACAGTTGTTATCATCCGCCACTGCACGCAATTGATGCCGATGTGCTAAAAGATAACCCTGGAGCATTACACAACACCAAACATAAAAAACAACAACGTGTCATGATGCTGCAACAAGAAAAGCCCGCAGAGTGCAGTTACTGTTGGAATATTGAAAAACATGATCAACTTAGTGATAGACATTATCGTTCGGGTGAGCCTTGGGCCGCAGAAGATTACGAAACAATAGTAAATAGTACAGGGGAGGAAGACAATGTCGTACCAAGTTATGTTGAAGTTAATTTTAATCATGCCTGTAATCTTGCTTGCAGCTATTGCAGCCCTCAATTCTCTAGTACCTGGCAAGCAGAAGTTGATCGATGGGGAGGATATCCTACTAGCACTATTCATAACGACCCTAGTCACTTTGTTGGTAGAAACCGCCCTATACCTGCCAGCCATGACAACCCATATGTAGAGGCATTTTGGGAATGGTGGCCCACACTGTACCCTAAACTAAAGCATTTTAGAATGACCGGTGGCGAACCATTAATGGACCGGAATACTTATAAAGTATTTGACTATGTGTTGGCCATGCCCAAGCCCGACTTGCATTTAAATGTCACTAGTAACTTCAGTGTGGAACCTGCACTATTTGACAAGTATTTGGGATATGTCAAGCAGTTATGCAACACACAAATAGAACATTTTATGCAGTTTGTGAGTTTAGATTCAGGAAATCCCGAACATGCTGAATATATTAGACATGGTTTAAATTTTCGAAGAATGGAATGGAATGTTAATTCATTCTTACATGAAATCCCATACCGTAACAGTCTTACGTTTATTATTACAATGAACAATCTCAGTGTATTAGGACTGCAACAACAACTGGAATGGATCTTGGCCTTACGCAAGTCGTACAGTACCACATACCAACGTGTTTGGTTTGATACTCCACTGCTACGCCGGCCTGAATGGCAGAGTTTGCAGATACTTCCTCCAGTGTATGTCACAATGTTGGAACGTGTGGCTGAATGGATGGAACAGAATTTAGAAACCCCGGACCAACCCTTTCAAGGATTCAAAGACTACGAAGTACAACGTATGCGTCGAGATATAGCATGGATGCGAGAAGGTAGCCAATTAGCACCAGATTACATTGACTTACAACGTGCAAACTTTTATAGATTCTTTAACGAACACGATAAAAGACGCCGAACAGACTTTTTAACAACGTTCCCGCAAATGCGGGAATTTTGGGAGGAATGTAGATATCGTGCACAAAAATAATACCTGTCCGGCTTTCTTTTTAGATGCAACAATAGATCCATCGGGTGCATACAGTCCCTGCACTGCGCTAGGCGGAGGAGCATTTAAATTCCCCAACCAGTCGTTCAAGACAATTTGGATTGATCCTGTGTTAGAAGATGTTAGACACAAAAGTAAAAACAACGAACAATTAAAAATGTGCGATCGTTGTTGGAACGAAGAAAAGTTGGGATTTACCAGTGAACGTAATTACTTGACTGCTGATGTTGCTGAAGATCTTGATTATACCGATCCCGGATACTACTTGTCAGGGCCAAGGCACTTGAACATAAAAGTAAGCAACATCTGCAATCTAAGATGTAGAACTTGTCAAAGTCGAGATAGCTATTTGTATCACATCGAAGGCGAGTACTACGAAAAGAAAAATAATTTGACCAATACAGCTTATACGATTGAAAAGTTTAAAAAGCATTTTACCGATCATCAGTTGGACGAGTTGTACGAATTCAGTGACAACTTAGAGCGTATAGAATTGTACGGAGGCGAACCATTCTTGGACGACCAAGTGCCAAAATTTTTAACTAGGTTGATAGACAGTGGGCAGAGTAAAAATATTGATTTTAGAGTCAGCACAAACGCCACACACGAACTCACCGACACTTGGCGACGAATACTGTCTAGTTTTAAAAATGTTATCATTAATGTCAGTATAGATGGTATAGGTGATCGTTTTACATATCTTAGACATCCGGGCAATTGGAATCTAGCATCAAATAACATAAATGAATTTTTTAAATTAAGTTTAAAACATAGAAATATAAATGTTGTGCCAGTAATAACAGTTAGTGCGTTAAATGTATATAATATAAATGATGTATTTGATTACTTTAAAAAATATCGCGTCGAGCCATTTATAATTCTAGTGCAATGGCCTAAATATTATTGCGTTAATGTGTTCCCCAAACCTGTTAAACTGTTAATCGAGCAACGACTGCAGGGTAATCCAAAATTTATACCAATCGTCAATTTAATGAATACCGATCCCGGAGCGAGGGCTTGGGAAGATTTTAAGTTTTGGACCAGAGAAAAAGATTTGTATAGAAAAGAAGATTTTGTAAAAACATTTGACGAGATTGGCAATATATTGATCGAGCATGAATTATGGTAGAACGAACATTAGAAATAACCACAATGATTGGGTGCCCGTTGATGTGTACGTTTTGCCCACAGGATAAATTGCAACAAGCATATAAAAGCAACCAGCGCAAGTTAACCTTAGACACATATAATACTGTATTAGATAAGCTACCACAAGATGTGCACATTTCCTTTGCCGGATATACCGAGCCCTGGGCAAATAAATTATGTAATCAATTTGTAAAAATTGCATTAGAAAAGAAGTTTAAAATATCTATCTACACAACCTTATACAATATAACAGTTGATGAATGTGACGAGCTTGCAACTGTACTAGAAAAGTATCACGATCAAGTCACTGACTTTTGGATACACTTACCTGACGCACAAGGAAACATGTTGGGATTTAGATACAGTGCGGAATACGATGCAGTACTGTCGCGGATCAAATCACTTCGAAATATCAAAGTATATGATATGACCATGGACTCGGAATCCAAAATTCAAAAAGATATCAAGACCACGGTGTACCCGGTAAACTGGTATTTGCATACACGAGCAAACAATCTTGATACCAGCAAGATACAACATCAACCATTTAATCCTGCACCAAAGCACGAATACATTGTAGAATGCACCAGAAATAAAGAATACCATTCTAATGTACTTTTGCCCAATGGAGATGTTATACTGTGTTGTATGGATTACAGTCTTAAACATGTTGTTGGCAATTTATTGACACAGTCCTATGACGAAATTTTAAACAGTGCGGAAATTGATCGTGTCAGCAAGTTAAACAACACCATTGGTTTTACTGCTGACTCGTTGTGCAAATCCTGTAACGATGGATTTTGCCATACTCCTTGGAACAACCAAGAAGTATATGAACGGGTCAAAGCACTCGATCCCGATAGGCTAGGACTGTAATGTTAACTTATTTGGGCACGACTTTTCCAGGCGATTTCCTTTGGGCCAAATACGAGATTGAAATAATCGAGTCACTGAAGCAACAAATTGAAAATCGATTCGGATCCGAAAGAAATTTGTTCATTAACTCCACTTGGTTTGGTTCGCAGTTCAACAACCCGGTGTACTACGAATACTTGGATCTAGTAAAGAACAACACTCGATTTGACAACTTGTTTTTCTTGGCCAGTGTTGATCCTGCACTGATAAGTCAACAACAAATTGCAGAGTTAGCAACACAAGTGGGCGCTAAATTGTTCAAGATAGGAAATTTTGATACCGAGTATCATTTTAACTTTTTTGCACCAGTACTGGCCGAACACTTTCAAGATTTTCCCGAACACGAGTTGATATTGCACGATCCCAAATATCTTTTTATAAATTATAATAGAAAACCGCGAGAGCATAGAGTACAATTAGTAAAGAAACTGATCGAACACAATCTCAAAGATCTCGGAATAGTGACACTGGGCCGCCCCAATGTCACTTACGATAAAGATCCCGATAACAATCTTTATTTTTCCATTGGCGAGAAAATAGAAAATTATAACAAAAACAATCATTGGTTTAGTGGCCCCGACGAGTTTGATATTCCACACGATGTGCTGACACTGCATAGATTTGATTATTGGCAAAAGCACTTTTTAAATATCGTGGGAGCAACAGAATTCAATCCCTGGGACGATATATTTGTGTCCGAAACACAGTTTAAACCCATATTGGGGCTACGTCCGTTCGTGATCAACGGCAATGTGCGTACATACCAATGGTTGCGTGACAACGGATTTAAAACATTTAATCAATACTTTGGGGTTGAACTAGAAGACATCAAAGACTTTGAAGTGCATGACTCTATAATACAAGTAGTAAAGTTTTTATCAAAATTGAGCAAGTCTGAGATATTGTCCATGTACAACGACATGCTTCCCGATTTGAAATACAACAAACAAAGATTTTTTGAATACGCACACGAACAAAAAACATTAGTAGACTGTATATTATGATTGTAAAATTTGAAAATCCTCAACGGGGAGATTATACTAGTGGTATGTTTGAAAAAATAACAAACAATATCTCGGTGCCTTTTGATGCATTTTTTATGCACTCGACCATGGTGCCAAGACATCTGCAAAATTTAAAATTCGCCGAGTCTCTAGTAATACTGGCAATAGATGACAATCCAGAATTTGTGCCCGAATACAACTATTGGACCAAAAGTCCCGAACCAGAAATATTCCCGCTCTTTGATCAATTGGCGCAAAACAATCCTGACAAAACTTTTATATTGTTGTTGCCGGGCAATTACTGGACTAAAGAAAACTTCCAGGCAACAAATATACGTGTGGTTAATTGGCATGTAATACAAGAAAATGATACCTATCCCAGTATCTTACCTGTAGAGAAAAACTTTGATTCTACTAGAATAGGAATAACTTTTAATAGACAAATGCGTATACATCGTATAGCATTGATTAGTTTACTGTATGGTCAAGGATTGGATCAGTATTGTCATATTACCGCACACCACTTGTACAAACAACTTGGCAAGAACACCAGTGATGATTTTTTGATGCACAACGATTGGCGATTTGATCCCAAACAAAACAGTACACGCGACGCTATACTTGCGGGATTTAAAAAAATTGTAAATTTGTATAATAACAAACAACGCTTCCAACAAGAAGAAGATGCTTATCCGTTGTATCCTGGATCGGAAGCAGTGGTAACATTTGACAATTGTACCAATTTTGAAAAAAGATTACGTCCACATTATCAAAATAGTTTTGTGGAATTTATTGGATGCAGATTGTACAGCGAGCCCACAGTCAGCATAGATGAAAAATATATCAACAGTATTTGTGCAAGAAACTTTCCCGTAATAATTGGCAGTACAGGCACAGTGGCATTTTATCGAGAATCGGGACTAGACTTGTTTGATGACATAGTAGATCACAGTTACGATTTAATAGAAAACCCTATCGGTAGATTGGCCAAAGCCGTTGAGTTGAATCAACACTTGCTTGTTGACTTTGATAATACAAAACAAAAATGGAAACAATGCGAAGAACGATTCGATGATAACTTAAAAATATCACATAAACAAATGTATAATTATTATGAGAACAAATCATTGAGATCTTGCAACAATGAAATACTAGATTTTTTAAAAGAACCTTTTAATGCCTAAACTACAAAACGAATCAGACTTACAATACCGACGCAGAGTAATTGACATCAAGTCCGAGTCATTCTGCGGAGCAAAATGGTACAACGCAACTATATGGTTAGGCAGCGGACAAACCACAAGTTGTCACCATCCCCTACCGCATCAGGTCAGTGTAGAAGCAGTAGAAGCCAATCCCAAAGCCTTACACAATACTCCAGAGAAGAAACACCAACGTGCTCAAATGCAAGCGGGCGAGCGGCCTGCAGGTTGCGAATACTGCTGGAAGATAGAGGATATATGGAAAACTCACACCGGCGGAGATATTGCTGAGCCCATCAGTGATCGAGTATACAAAACAGTAATTTATTCAGACAAGGACTTAGATGAAGCATTCAGGACACCTGCCGATCAAGACGTGGACTTACAAACTTTGGAAATCGCATTCGACCGAACTTGTCAGTTTGCTTGCTCTTATTGTAACCCTGCTTTTAGTAGCACTTGGGTTAAAGACATTAAACAACATGGACCCTACACCAACTTGGTTAGTGACGGCAGGAATCATTTTACCCATGCCCATAATAGTAGTCAACTTTATAAATTCGGTGAGACTAATCCGTATGTGGAAGCGTTCCACAAATGGTGGGAAAGTGACTTACATAGAACACTAAAAGAACTACGCATTACAGGTGGCGAACCTTTAATGAGTGCAGAAACATGGAAGTTGATTGAATGGTTTAAAACCAACAAAGGCAAGAGCAAGACACGACTAGCAATCAACAGTAACTTGGGCACTGCGGTAGATCTAGATAGATTGCTTGCAGCCATAGATGGAGTTGAAGTAGACTTGTACACCAGTAACGAAGCATTGGGTGCACAAGCTGAATATATACGCGATGGGTTGGTATGGGACGACTGGTGCAACAACGTGGAACGACTATTACAGAGCTATAAGTTCCGAGGCTTACACGTGATGTGCACAGTCAATTTATTGTGCTTGGATAGTCTTGCTGAATTCTTAGATGTTATAATGAATTGGAAATTAGAATATGGTCGGGATGCGATTAATTTTTCGCTAAATATATTGCGCTTCCCAAGTTTTCAATCACTAACCATTCTCCCTAGCGACATTAGACAAAGTTATGCCGGTAACCTATATGCATTCAGCAATAGATGGGGACGCGGTACTGACTTTGATTTGTTTCACGAGTTTGAACAAAATCAGTTAGACCGACTACTTGATTATATTGATGTGGTACAAAAACCACACGAAGAAGCAATGGCACAAACGATACTGCAACGTGACTTTAAAAACTTTTATTCACAATACGATGCTCGCAGAGGCAAAGACTTTTGCTCTACGTTCCCTAACCTAGCAGAATGGTATAAAACACTATAATGGCAGATAATCTAAACGACTATTACAAAGAATACAACTACGGTGCTCGCAAGCCTGTTTATATAAAAGAAGAAGACCTGCGTCCAGATCAATTGGACAGACTTATTAAAAGCAATGAGTTCTGTATGATTCCTTGGATACACATGCATGCCTTTCCCGATGGTAGAGCATTTCCTTGTTGCTTAAGCGAACCCGAACATCCCATTGGTAATCTAAAAACACAAACCATGCGCGAGATTTGGAACGACGAGCCAATGAAGCTGATGCGTAAAAACATGTTGGCAAACCAGCCCTGCAAAGAGTGTAACAAATGCTACGAACAAGAAAAAAGCAATTTGTTTAGCATGAGAGAAAGTTCAAACAAGAACTTTGGGCATTTGATTAACCTAGTGGACGCGACTAAAGAGGACGGCACTTACGATGACTTTAAATTACGATATTATGATATACGTTTTAGTAATCTTTGTAACTTTTCTTGTAGGACATGTGGTGGGATATTTAGTTCCAGCTGGCACCGAGATGAACGAGCAGCAGGATGGGATCCAAAATATCCTCAAATAATGTACGCCGGAAAAAACGAGGACGATATGTGGGAACAGATGCAGGAACACATTCCGCATCTAGAACAAATATATTGGGCCGGTGGCGAACCACTTATCATGAAAGAGCACTGGAAAGTGTTGGACGAGTTAGTCCGACGCAAGATGTTTCATGTGCGCTTAATATATAACACAAACTTTAGTGAAATGAAGTTCAAAGGACGTGATGTTTTTGAAATGTGGAAACTGTTTGATTGTGTCAGCGTTGGAGCCAGTTTAGATGGTAGCTATGCACGTGGTGAATATATTCGCAAAGGACAAGACTGGCAACAAACAGTCGATAATCGACGACGTATGTTGGAAATTTGCCCCAACGTAGACTTTTATGTATCTAGTACAGTTAGCATGATGAATGTGTTACACATCACGGACTTTCATCGAGAATGGGCAGACTTAGGCTTGTTACGTCCCATGGATTGGAACATTAATATACTGCAACATCCGTTCAGATATCGTGTAGATGTATTACCCCAACACTTAAAAGAACAGGCTCGAGAAAAAATTGAACGGCATTTAGAATGGCTTGAGCCTTTAGACACGCTAAGTCGCGCCACAAGCGGGTACAAGGGTATCATTAACTTCATGATGCAACAGGACAGTACTCCCGAGTTGGCTAACTTTTTTGTAACCAACAACACAATTGATCGAGTACGCCAAGAAGATTTTTTTAGTGTATTCCCTGAATTAGCAGATATCAAACAATATGACCGTACCTAATACAATATGTATGCTTCCTTGGATCAGTATAGAGACTAGTCCAATGGGTACCACTAGGCCCTGTTGTCTTGCACATGACGAGATCGTAGACGAAGCCGGTAACAAATACGACCTAACTAAAACAAATTTACAAGTTGTATACAAAAGTCAGTACATGCAGGATCTGCGTCGACAATTTCGTGTAGGCGCCAAACCCGCAACTTGTAAGAGATGTTGGGACGAGGAAGATGCAGGCCGTACCAGTAAACGTATGCACACGCAGGTTAGACTTAAAGAATTATATCCCGAAGTGGATTGGGCGAATGATACTCCCAATCAACTTTGGTTTGTAGATTTAAAACTTGGTAACATTTGCAATTTAAAATGTCGTATATGCGGATCATGGAGTAGTAGCAAGTGGGCCGCAGAAGAAATGGATTACTTGCCTCAAGGTGCAGACAAGAAAAAGCACATCGCATATACTTGGCTCAAGGCCGGCAAGTGGCCCGAAGAAAGCCCTGGGTTCTGGGAAAACTTAAAAGCATTGTTGCCCAACATTCGATATTTTGAGTTTACTGGCGGTGAGCCCTGGTTAATACAAGAGCACTTTGATCTACTACAATATGCAGTAGATCAAGGATATAGTCGAAACATTGACATACACTACAACACCAATGCCACACAAACACCGTTACCGCATGTACCTATGTGGGCAAAGTTTGGTCGAGTGGACATTGCATTCAGTATTGATAATGTGGGCGAACGTTTTGAATACGAACGTTACGGTGCCAATTGGGCAGAAGCTAACAGTAATATTGACCGAACACATTTTGCCAAAACAGAATGGGCACCTAACATTACTACTCAGTTATGCTTTACTATCAATATACAAAATGTTTATTACTTGGATGAGTTATTGGCTTGGGCTGATACTAAAGATTTTGGTAGCATTTACTTTAATATGTTACACAGTCCCAATCACATGAGCATACAGTATATGACTCCACGAGCACAAGAGTTGGTATTAAACAAACTAAAAACTAAATTTTGGACCACAAATAAACATCAAGAAGAAATAGATCGTGTTATTAAATTTATTGAATTGGGTCAGGGCAGTGATGGCCGAGAGTTTTTAAGACAAATGCAACAAACTGATGCATATCGCAAACAAAACTTTCGAGACACACATCCAGAAATAGCCGGAGCAATGGGTTATTAACCACGATATCTTTTAAGTAAGGTATTGCGGATCTTTGCTTTTTGTTCCTCTGACATTGCAATACCTTTTCTATTAGATGCTCGTCCTTTGCCTCTTGATTTACCAGTTTGTGCCAATGATTGTTTTTGTAAATATTCAGCAGACCTAGTATAGGTTTTTCCAATGTTAGCTAATCGCAGTTTTTCTTTCTGCTCGGCCGACATTGGCTTGCCTTTATTGTGTGCAACTCGTCCTTTAATACTCGATTTCCAGTCTTCTTTTATCTTATTAAAAAGTCTCGATGTAGGTACATGTCGGGTCGTTTGTCCCTTATTGCGAACATGGGTTATGCAGTATAATGCATATACCATTTTTAACTTGTTATCACCTGTTAGCATTTTTGGCAACAAGAGATGACATATAAAATGTTCTTTTGCAGTTAGACTGACTAGATTAGATTTTGAGTTATTTCCGCCTAGACTTCTAGGAATAACATGATGTTTCTCGGTGTAAACATCTAGAGGCAGAGTTCTTGCTTGTGAGTTAGTGATTATGTTATAATACCAACGAGTATATTTGTTATCTATAAATATCATTGCTGATAGTTCCTTTACAACTGTTAGAGCGGGTGGATGTTGGTAGCATCGCGACCTGCACTTTTATTTATCAATTAAAAATGGAATTTCCGAAAGAAAAGCCTCCTAATTTGTGTTTAGCCGCTTGGTGTCATACTTATTTGAGTCCGCAAACTGAACGCAGAATGTGTTGTGCCAGTCGTGAACCTGCACAAAACTTTCAACAGTATATCGACACCAGCGCCGGTTCTGGTCGGTATATACCTATCACCCTGGACGAACATTGGAACGGTGACCACATGCGCTCCGTACGAAAACGCATGATGTCCGGCGAAACATTACCCGAGTGCGAAGTATGTAATGATAAACTGTTGAATACCTCTGTTTACCGCAGTTATTTTAACCAACTGTTTGGCGATAAGTACAATGAAGCAATCGCTTCCACAGATGACACAGGCCGCACAACAATGCGGCCGGTGAGCTGGGACTATCGGTTCAGTAATCTCTGCAATTTCAAGTGCCGCATGTGTGGCGATATGTTGTCAAGTGCATGGGAGACCGAACAACGCACACACCACATGATCGACTACACCAATCCCAAGAACAATTGGATGCGACCCGAAATCAAACAACAAATTGAACAATTCCAAGCGACTCAAATTGAACAAGAGTTTAGCGACGCAGTAGAAGAACATAGAGTTGAAGAAGTCTACTGGGTGGGCGGGGAGCCGTTGATGTACGAGCAACATTGGAAGTACATGAAACGGATTGTTGAATTAGGAGATGGCAAAAATGTTTATGCTAGATATAATACTAATTTGTCCCGTATTAGTTATCGTGGCATTGGGCTTTATACCGATATTTTGCCCCATTTACGGGATTGGCAAATCTGTGCATCGCTCGACGGAACAGGAGCGATTGGCGAATATATTAGAACAGGCCTTGAGTACGATCGGTGGCTTGAGAACTTCCGTAGAGGAACTGAGATTGCAACTAATGCTCGACAGATGCGAATCGATTTTACACTCACGTTGCCAGGCATGTTCGAATGTGGGCGAGTGCAAGCTCTTGGAAAAGAACTTGGTGCGGAAATCCTTGCCAAAGTAATTTTTAGTTTCAGCCCGGACATAGTTATGTCACCTTTAGCCCTACCCCGGGAACTATTAGATCCCTGGATAGATGACGAGATACGGCAATTGCCAAGTGGTAGCACCCCGTTAAAGGATATCTTAGTCCAGCTGAAAACTAGACCCACATTTGCGGAACAGTGGCCTGACACTTACCAAATTGGATTAATAAAGGGCAAACAACGTATATTAACTCTTGAGTCTATTCGCAAAGACGTGTATACTATGAGAGACATACTGTCTGAACGTCCAGCAGTATTAGCATGGTGGGACAGCATTGAGACAAGTTAAAATAGTACTACGCAACCCGTTAAACAAACGGGATCAAATTGATTACACAATTGCAGTAAACGATTCGCCTATAGGCGAGTTATGGTACCTAGCATTGCAAGATTTATTGCGTAACAACAATTATCTTGAAAAGAATTTTTGCTTTTTGGGTTTTCCTGATAGTGCTAGAAACTTAGATTTTATATGTCGAGAACTTAATTGGGCAACAAATCAAATCAATCGATTCTTTGGCCAGGAATATTGGATACCTGAAGTATATTTGCCCAGCACTATGCGCGAGGGTTTAGATCCCAATCAAGATGTTATGAATAGGCTACATAATCACTTTGAACATTTACAAGGTACTGTGTGGGAGTTAAGTGATTATTACCGACGTGCAGACTATGAAACAAAGTTTGCCATTAGACAACTAAACAATTTATGTCACGAAGCAGAGAGTTTGATGTTGAGTCAACGCAAACAAGCAACACAACCCGAATGGATTCGACCCAGTCAAATAACAACTTTCTTAAATGCACCCAGGATAGATTTCCCCCATGAACATAAAACCTCTTTTGATGAAACTAGATACGATAGACGATTCGGGGAAGTCTACCTCCATTGGACGCAGATTGGTAAAACGCTTTATGAAGTCTATCGTGATGAGCATGGAGTGGATATCGATAGTGCTACTTGTGATGCTATTACTCATTTACGCTATTATAGTGGAGAGTTTGATATTGAGTGGGCACAAGATGTTATCTTTAATGGACCGCATCCGTGGCACACACGAGAAATGACGGGCTTTAGAGAGTGGTTGCATCGTAACGGATTTGACGTCACGAATACCGATTACAATTATGGATACCACCCTGTTGGTCAAGTTGAGTTGCTCAAGAGCTTTGGCACCACCGACTTTCGAAAAGTTTGGCCCGTACTGTCAAAATATTTAGATATACTCAGCATAGAAGCCGGTGATGTACGTGCAGTATACGATTATACTTGGACCGATGCAGACTATTATCAACAACAAATTGAAAGATTACGACCAGGATATGATTTTAGTAGCCGGGGGTGATAGTTTTGTTTATGGAACTGAATTGGCAGATCAATTGCCGGGAACTCATGTGCCCAGCAAATCTACATTCCCGGCTCTACTGGCCAACAATTACAACTTAGAGTATCTCTGTACAGCACAAACTGGAAATTCTAATAGCGCAATTGCAAGACAAGTGATCAACGCCTGCAACCAATACCTGGAACAAAAATTATTTGTGCATGTTACATGGACGTTTAGTTGTAGATACGAATTTTATTTTAATCAACAGGTTAGAACCAGTAACTGGTATAGTTTAACTCCCTGGGACTCACACGATACCATGGACGAGATATTGCACATTGTAAAGTCGGACCAAGTAATAGCAAAACACCATACTGATCATTTTGCCAAGTTGAATCAAACCGAATTGGGCAAATTTGCAAAAATCTTTTATAAAAATATTGGCGATAACGAGTTATACGAAACATATTCTTCGGTTAAGGAAATGTTATTTTTACAACAATACCTTGACAGTAATCAAATACCCTATATGTTTACTTGTGCAGATACCAATATGTTTTACAATCAATCGCAACAGGACTTAAACGTAGTAAACCTTAACAAACAAATCAATTTTGATAAATGGTTTTTGTTTGAGCCAGCGCATGAACCTTGGAACACAACAACACCGCGAGGCTTTTATCAATGGGCAGTGGAAAATAAATATCCTATAGGCACAACACATCCATTGGAACAAGCACATCAAGCAGCTGCCGAATTAATGAAAGACAAATTCAATGAACTGGTTAAGAAATCTTTATAAAGAAATAAAGTTAGCAATACATTATCGCCGAGTATTAAAACAAATTCGTAAACGAGATCCGTATCTTTACAAATGACATCGGTAAAAGAATTCTATGATAAAACTCCGTTCCCGGGCTATTACACTCTAGAACAGTTATCCAGCTACGGAGATCCAATTGAGAATAGATATTTACACATTATAAATACGCAGGTATCCCGAGCAAGTACTGTTTTAGATGTTGGTTGTGGTACTGGATTAATATCTAACTTATTGGCACTACGAAACAAAAATACAAATATTGTTGGTCTAGACTTTGCAACCTCAATTGACTATGCAAAAGAATTTGCAAGGTCAAACCGTATAACAAATGTTACTTTTCTTAAAGAAGATGTAGTCAAATACACAATACCCAACAAATTTGATATTGTTTTGTGTCAAGGAGTTCTACATCATATTCCCGAATATCAACAAGTATTACCAAAGTTATTGGACAGTGTAGCCGATAATGGAAAAATGATATTGGGATTATATCATCCCGTGGGCAAGATAGCAAAAAGATTCCTACAAATAAATTATCACAGTGATATACTATACCAAGATCAAGAACAAAATCCATTTGAATTGAGTTTTACACAAAAGCAAGTACAAGCAATGACTCCGGGATGGAAAATAACCTCGGCCGGTCCAAGTATCTTAAATAATATACTAATACCTGCGTTGTTTAATTATCGAAGTGGCGGGTTAGTGATATACATACTAGAAAGAATATAACATGAAATGGTTAAAGAAAATGTACAATCGACTTGTACTTGAAATACGTTATCGCAAAAAGCTCCGAGAGCTACGCAAACGAGATCCTTTTATATACAAATGATTAATAATATATTGGCCGTAGGCGACAGTTTCACCTACGGAGAAGAACTTTCGGATATAATGAACGCATATCCCTATCTTCTTTCAAGAACAATAGGATGCAAAGTAAACAATCTTGCTCGACCTGGGTCGGGAAATCGACGCATGGTGCGTACAGTAATGGAGCAGATAGCAAACAAAATTCCCATTGACTTTGTTATAATTGGTTGGAGCAGTCCCGGGCGAATGGAGTTTGCTGATGCAGCCGGCCCCTATGATATTTGGCCCGGATATTCGGGAAATATGTTCCAGAGCAGTGGGCAAGTTTGGAGAATGGAACTACTGGAATACATAAACGAACATCATAACAGTACTTGGATGTATCAACAACATTTAATGGACGTTATTTTGTTGCAAAATTTCTTAAAATCCTGTAATATACGTTATGTGATGCTGAGAACTGTGGGCAACGAGTACTATCATAACAGTCATTACTTACAATACTACCATTTAGATCAATTGATAGATCGGCAACATTATCTGGGATGGCCCAATGCAGGGATGGCTGAATGGACACAGGGTTGTAAACGTGGACCAAATGGACATTTTCTTGACGACGGACACAAACAAGTAGCAAACAAACTTTATGAACATATTAGGAGTTTCGGCTGGCTTTCATGATGCCGCAGTAACATTGTTATCGCCCAAAGGGGATATATTATTTGCCGCACACAGTGAAAGATACAGTAAAATCAAGAACGATCCCAACATACATTCGGAAATGGTATGGGATTTGGTCAACGCTGAGAATTGTTTCAGTCTTGACGCCATTGCCTATTACGAACGTCCGTTATACAAACAAGCACGCCAATGGTATTCGGGTCAGGGCATTGAGTGGACAAAATTAAGCACACGTCGAATCGTACAAGATCAATTAAAGATTTTTGATATTTCTGGTGTGCCGGTTAAGAGTTACAATCATCATTTAAGTCATGCGGCCGCTGGATTCCAAACATCACCATTCGATCGTGCCACAGTAGTTGTCATTGATGCTATAGGTGAATGGGATACTATCAGTATCTGGGGTGCCGAATACAATAGCCAAGGCGAAGCAACTTACAAACGACTGTGGGGACAACGGTATCCACACAGTATTGGATTGTTTTATAGTGCTATGACACAACGTTGTGGCTTACGTCCCAACGAAGAAGAATACATCACAATGGGCATGGCAGCGTATGGTACTAACGTGTTTGATGACTTGGTACAAACCGCAGTAATTGAAAATGAATATGAAGTTAGACTACGACAAAACTTGCACGTGGGCTTTACCGAAGGCTTTTTTCAAGAAGCCGGTGTAGAGGAAATGGCGCATAGTGCACAGAATACAGCAGAGATATTAATACTCAATGTTATGCATCGTGCTAAAAAGATGGGGTGGAGCAACAACTTAGTTTATATGGGCGGTGTTGCCCTTAACTGTAGTGCCAATAGACACATAGGAGCTTATTTTGATAATGTATGGATTATGCCAAATCCTGGCGATGCCGGGAGCAGTCTTGGTGCTGCGGCGCTGGCGTATAAAAAACGTGTTAATTGGCGCGATGCTTTTCTTGGCCATGATATACCTGGTGCCTATCCTGTTAACGACGTACTTGATCACTTACTCGGTGATAAAATTGTTGGTGTGGCTAGTGGTCGCGCAGAATTCGGACCTAGAGCCCTGGGAAATAGAAGTTTACTCGCAGATCCGCGAGGAAGTGAAATCAAGGACAAAGTAAATGAAATCAAACGCAGACAACGATTTAGACCTTTCGCGCCGGTCATTCTTGAAGAATATGCCCAGGAGTATTTTGATATGCCTCGGGGCTTCGCTACTAGCCCTTATATGCAATCAGTGGCTACTTGCAGGAATCCCGATTTATTTCCTGCTATTGTACATCACGATAGAACAAGTCGAGTACAAACAGTTGCACGAGACGGATCGGGAATAAGAGAACTGTTAGAGAAATGGTTTGTAATGACCGGATGCCCCATGTTGCTTAATACAAGTTTAAACATACGTGGCGAACCTATGGTAAACGATAGAGCCGATGCAGATAGGTTTGAACTACTATATGGTGTTAAAGTCTGCTCATGAGAATACTAATAATGGGCCTACCGGGCGCAGGCAAAACCACTTTAGCCGATGCACTCAAGCAAGAGCTTGACTCGCGTGGATTTAAAACCGTTTGGTTAAATGCCGATCGAGTTCGTGAAGAATACGATGATTGGGATTTCAGTCACGAGGGAAGAATTAGACAATCTAAACGAATGCGAGAAATGTCCGGTAGAATAGAATCTGATTTTGTAATTGCTGACTTTGTTTGCCCGTTACAAGAAATGCGCGATATCTATGACGCAGACTTTACGGTGTGGGTGGATACTCTAACGACTGGGAGGTATGAGGACACCAACCATCTATGGCAGCCTCCCCAAAAATATCAAATAAGGATTTTGACTCAAGATACATCTCGATGGATTCCTTTAGTCTTGGAGGAACTAACAAAGTATCGGTCACAGACTTGAGATTATCAGTTAGTTCGCCCCAGCAACGATCAATAAACTCCTGACTATAAAATAAATTGTAGTTATATTCTAAGACTTCTTGCATTTCGGCAAGCATACATTCTAAATCGTGCAAACTTAATGTACATAAATCCGACAGTACGGCTCCGATCATGCTCATACGTGCAATAGGATCTTCAATCGTATCGTAACTTTCGTCGATCCATTTATCAAATGTTCGAAATCCATAACTGCGTAGATACGCTAAATTATGTGCCGGCCCAACAAGTATAAATGGCATTCTACTAACAATGGGTTTAAATATTTTTTCAGTTAGATGACATTTGCGTTCCCAATAGCAAGTTTCGGTGACCACATAAATAAAACTCTCTTGTGTTTCGGTTACTGCACTTAGTACAAAGCTACTATTGGGAATTAGCTTTTCGTCTTTGAAATCGATACGCAATGGCAAAGACACTTGATTGATATTGTTGATGGCTTCGGTTGCAACTGTTTGTGTAATTAATTTTTCATCTACAGCATCTAATAGATTTTGCTCATAGCCAGATCCGTTCTCGGGGCATACGTCGCTATAACTCACATAGCCCTGTTCAAGTATATCGCGTTTAATTAATTCGCTAATAAATAAACTACGATACACTCGTAAATTACTTGTTATTCGATTAAAGGTAATGTACTTTTTAGTCAATTTTCTTTTGCCTGGGTCAACAAGTCTAGAATCAAATTTAACTCCCCTAAACCAATCGTGGGCAGCAAACACATGATGAAAGTAATAGACAACAGGACATTTGTATTTTTCTTTGATTAAATCCAAAGTTTGGCTATCTCGTTCTGTGGTAACTAAAACAAATTTATCTCCGTGTAAAAAACTATTACAGACATGATCCAATAGCTCAAAATTGAATGTTCCCAATATGGGTTCTTGATCGTAAAACAAAAATAGTTGTCCACGATCTCCGGGCCAAAAACCAATGTCTTGCATTAAGAATTCTAGATTTTTTGGCGAAGTTGACCCATAAGGAATTAGGTAAAGACACCTTGGATCTGTTACAATAGTGTTTAAGTAATGAAAAATATTTTCGTAATGACTATTAATATTATACATGTTTGATGTTTTTTATTTGGGCCGTAAGCCCAATTTGTTTGCATTTGAAAAGCCAGCACGTGACTTGGATGACGCAGCACGCCAGTCAAAAACTCGGTACTACTGGTTTATTTATAGCGACTACGATCACAGTCAAATTGATTTTGATTTTGTACCGGTACCGTGGCAGTCACAGTATGTACATGTATGGCCCAGCCAATGGCATCAATTTGGTGGAGTTTATCTAGCAAATCGACACACAGTACAAAATCGAGAATGGCACTTCCACAACACTGTTGTAAACTCGTTGCCCGATCAAACACTTTTCCAAGTATTATCCGACTGCGAATTTGATTACAGTTGGAGGCCACATCCACATGACCCTACATACAAATATGTGTTTGGTAATCAGTGGTGGCCTGGTGAAATAATGCCCACAGTGGTATACACAGTTGACAATGCTCGAGAAGAAAAATATATGCGTGATCCCTGTGCTAGATTAACTCCGCACAACAATTGGAGTATACTAATTGACTGTGAGTTTGATCGCAGTTGGGTTCCCGATCCCGGAGATCCACCATTCATATATGTATTTGGTAATCAATGGTATCCTGCCGAAGTTATGCCCACAGTAGAGTATCATACACCGGGAGCGACCGAGCGTAAGTATGTGGACTACATGACGCCTCGACTGTTAGCAAATAGAACCAATTGGGAAATAAACGAACACATCGATCCCGAAAGTATAGACTACAGTTGGGTACCACATCCCAACGACGAACCGTTTGTGCATCATTTTGCCGATGAGTACAGTATAAGTGCAGGAGTTATATATCGTGTGCCTGGTGCAGTCACTGACAAGTTTGCGGGACCGATACCACTGGTACACAATGATGCAATTGCAACTAAAACATTGGAAATATTTTTTATCGATCGCGGTAATGAGAAGAGCCCGGTTAGATTTGATATACTGTCTGCCAAGTACACAGTTACAAAAGTACGATATGCAAACAGTTTGTTTGAAACAATACAACGATGTGTAAATCGTGTTAAAGGTACAAAGTTTTGGGTTATCAGTAGCGATTACAATTACGAAGACTTTGATTTTAATTGGCATCCCGAGCACTGGCAACAGTTCATGACTCATGTATTCCCTAGCCAGCACAACAAGTGGAGTGATACATTTTTAATCAACCGGTATGAATTTGAACGTCACGCAAAATGGGCTACCGGCCTAGAACAGTTTCCTAATCTAAACTTTGTAAGGAATCAAATGGTGCACAAGCCCGAAGCCACTGCGGATATTTACTATGTGGATCATGGTAATCCTGAAAGCAATGATAATTACAACTATCTCAAAGTAGAAGTGGGTGAGGTAATACGCACACGTTTTGTGGGCGAATACTTAGATGTACTAAAACGCATTGCCAACAACGCAGAAACCGAATACGTTTGGATCATCAGCAGTTTGTGCAAGTATAATTATTTTGACTTCACTTGGGAACCTGAACCTTGGCAACGAGAAATGATACATTGTTTTAGAAGCGAGGCCGAAAAAAGAGGCGATACATTTTATATACATGTTGAATCGTTTAAAAAACAAATGGTTGAACTTGAGTTGTTGGATTGGTTCAATGTGATCAACTATGTGGAAAATAGTTTTGTTGAACGTTACCCAATGCCGGTTCATGTTTATACGGGAGATGATTTAGTCACAGAAATTAAAAACTATGATTTTAAAACTCCTTATGTGACATTTACTAACCAACCCGGTTTAAAATTGTTGTTGAACAATTGCTTGTGGAGCGAAAAGGATCGCACAGTAGTGCGAGCGACTCGATCTGGAGCAACTTGTATAGTGCCCCGAGATATTAAACAACATTTACGAACACAAATATACGACTATCCCTATTTAAACAAGGTTTATTATGTAAGCGAATATTACAATGATAAATCACACCAGGGCATAGATATTGTCTACATCAGTAATGGTGAACCCGATGAGGAAAAGTGGTACGATACACTATGTTATGTGTCTAATAGCACCGGCAGTGAAATAAAATGGATACGTGGAGTCAACGGTAGAACTGCCGCTTATCAAGCAGCTGCCAGGGCAAGTAATACACCTTGGTTCTTTGCAGTATTTGCTAAAATAGAAGTTGATATTCATTTTCCCTGGCGAGATTGGATGCCAGACTATTGGCAAGAACCCAAGCACTATATCTTTAATGCACGTAATCCTGTTAATGGTTTAGAGTACGGTCACCAAGGCGTAATAGCATACAACAAACGGCTGGTGCTGGAAAATAACGACCCTGGGATAGACTTTACGCTATCACAACCGCACGAATCGGTGCCGATATTGTCAGGAACGGCTCACTTTAATCAGGATCCTTGGATGACATGGCGTACTGCATTTAGAGAAGTAATAAAGTTAAAACACTTTGATGCAACGGCACCTACACTAGAAAACTCACATAGACTTGATGTGTGGTGCACACAAGCCAAAGGAAAGTACAGTGATTACTGTCTAGCAGGTGCTCGTGACGCAGTTGCTTATTACGATGAAGTGGGTGGGGATTATGAGCAACTCAAATTATCATTTGAGTGGGCTTGGTTACGAACAAGATTTGAAGCAGTTAAACTTCGTTATGGGATTTAACGAAAGTACTCTCGAATAGTCTTAACGACTCGTTCAACTTCGCTATCGTATAACTCGGGGTATATTGGCAACGATAAACATTCCCGAGTAAATCTATGACATTCCCAATCGCCAGGCTCTGCAAGCGACACTGGCGCATAACTCCTGCCCACAAACTCCTCATACAATGTACGAGTATAAGTCATCTTACTCTCAATGTCATTGTAGTCTAAATGTTTCTTTAACTGTATTCTATTGGGCACACGTATAACATACTTGCTCCAAGCATGAACAGTTCCTGGAGTGGCAGTGGGTACTTCCACATATTCCTGTAGTTCTCGTGTGTAGTAATCGGCAATTTCCGTGCGACGTGCTTGCCATTTATCAAAGTGTTTGAGTTTCATGATCATAATAGCACAATCTACTTCACTCATTTTACTATTAATGCCCGGTAGTTCATGTCCAGTATGCTTGCCATTGTCGCGTATGTTTCTAACAAATTCATTAACGTTGCCATCGTCGGTCAATATCATACCGCCTGATCCAAAGTTGTTCAAGTTCTTTGTGGGGTCAAAACTCAGTACACTGACATCGCCCATCTTGCCCGACGGTACACCATTGAAACTGGCACCAAAACTCTGTGCAGCATCTTCAACAACTCTGACCCGATCACTGCCAAAGAATTGAGTCATTATTTGAAATCTGTCCCAATCCACAGTATTGCCAAACAGGTTGGCATACATGACAGCTTCGATCTCGGCGCCCATGGCTTGATTGGCCCGGCCTAAATCTATTAATCCGCCGGCATCTACATCACAAACGTGTATATCTGCATACTTAGACAGTATTGCAGAGTTCATGGTAGCAATATAGCTAACTGCAGGTATCAAAAGACCCTGTTTCTTCTTGGGAGCTATTGAATTTAGTGCAAAAAGCAAGCCTGTAGTGGCACTATTAACAACAACGGCATAGTCGCGGCCTAGGCGATGTGCCATGGCCAACTCAAATCGTGTAGTATAATCTCCATCCAAAACTTGTCCGGTACTGAGTACTTGGTCAGTTATGTCCAAGACTTCTCGTTTCAAATTTTGATATTGGCGATCAACGCCGTACATCTTTATAGTTTTTGTTGCCAAAATTCGCTCTCTCGAAACCATTGATGATAACGCTTGAATCCTTCTTTGACATTTATCTTGGGATCGTAACCAAGATCTTGTCGAGCACAATCAATGTTTAATCGACCTCGACTGGGAAAATTGGGATCTTTATCTTGGATGTCAATTTTTCCATGCCCTGCTATCTTGATACACAATGCAGCAGCATCAAGTAATGTAATCTTTTTGCCTGCCGAACGTGTCATATTATAAATGTTTCCGTTGGCTTCTGGCCTGGTTGTTGCAAGTGCTATACCTTGTGCTACATCATCAACGTGAGTAAAGTCTAATGACTCGTTTGCCCCACGCACTGTGATTGTTTGATCACGCATTGCTGCCAGCATGAACTTTGACACAACTCGGTCTTCCACGTCATATTCGCCATATACAGCACTGGGACGTACAATGCTATAATCAAAACTACCACGACTAGCATAATCTTTAACAAGTCGTTCTCCCATATATTTCATAATACCGTACTGACCTGCAGGATTGCACTCGGCAGTTTCTACAACTCCGTCCCGGAAGTCTCCGTACACCATACT
>Ga0007809_10000069_pt1 | contig 37082 bp, 44 predicted proteins | sample CryBogCBE02Aug07_FD_60383 | JGI IMG/M metagenome (GOLD analysis project Ga0007809, IMG submission 60383) | Freshwater microbial communities from Crystal Bog, Wisconsin, USA - CBE02Aug07 | ecosystem: Environmental > Aquatic > Freshwater > Lake | place: Crystal Bog, Wisconsin, USA | collected...
CTGTGATTTCATTTACATAATCAAGATAATGATAAATACTATTCATAAGACTAAACATATACATTTCATCTTTGTTTTCTCCATAAAATTCATGAACCTTTTCTTTTAAGAATTTATTGGGATTTTCATTCATCTTTATTAAATCTGTAATTTCAAGTCCAGAAAGTTCATCCCAGTTTTCAGCTCCGCCTCCACCTTGATTACCTATTCTTCCTCTTTTTCTTCTACGATCTTCTTCTATATCTTTTATTAAATCATCTTTAGTTTTTGGTACACCTTCTCCTCCTCCATTACTTTTATTAATAGGAATTCCAAATCCTATTGCCATTTCTTGAAGATCAGGTAACCTTAGATTTTCAAGAGGTTGATTATCTCTACCACGTGATACACCTCGTGATTGAGGCCTCGGTACCGCTGCTTCTAAAGAAGAATGTAGTGATGGAGGTGCAGGTGACACTGATCCTGCTCCTGATCCTAATGAACCTTCCGCTACAGATGGTAATAGAGGTTGTAATGGAGATGTTCTAGATTGAGCACGAGGCCTAGAAACTAGAGGAGCAAGAGCATCTCTTATTGAACTTTGGAATAAACGCAAATTTCTTCTGGTAATAGGTTGATCATCGTCATTATCATCATTATCATCATTATCATTAAAATCATCTCTATCTCCATCACCAGGAGGTGGAGGGGGTCTAGGGGCAGCACGAGCACCAGCACCAGCACCAGGAAATAAAATATCAGGTAATCGACCAATAGAAATAGTATAAGAGTCTATATAACTTTTAGTTTCATTCCATGGTCTACGAACATACTTTTCCTTAGTCCCTATTAATATTCCTAATACAGTGCCAACTGGCCTTACTTGAGTATCAAAGGGTGTTTTATCAGTAAATATATATTTCTCTAATTCAGCCAATTTATATGTATTTTGCTTGCTATTATGTTTAAAAAGATCAGTAGCTTTCATATTGGCTTTAAAATATTCTTCATATTTATCTATCTCCCTTTTACAAGAATTAAAATACTGAACTCTTATATCAATACGAGGGGCACGAGCAGCAGCTTCACGAGCAGCAGCTTCACGAGCAGCACCTTCAGGAGAGGGAGAGGCAAACATGGGATTATGAGCAGCGGCAGGAGCAGCGGCATAAGCAGCATCTAATTGCGTTCTTAATCTATAAGCATTAATTATACCTTTATTTTTATATCTATTTGAGTCTAGTAAAGCTTTATTAGAAACATCATATATGCTTCTAAGAGGGGGTATATCTCTTATTCTTGGATCTTGTGCTGCTGCAGCTGCAGATGCTGAAGATGCTGATGCTGATGCTGCAGATGCTGATGCTCCTAACGCTGCATCTTCTTCCTGTGCTTCTGCTGCAGTTTCTGCCTGTGCTTCCTGTAAAAGCCGCTGTAGTTCAGCATCGATTGAATAAAAAGCTTCAATATATCCCACTAAATATTGATACATTATATAAATCAACGCATTTTTAATATTAATTTCTCTAACAATTTTTTGAAATATATCCAATATTCTTTCATGATTCGGCCCTATATCTCTGCTCGAAGGCATAGAAAATCCAGTTCCATAAGCATCTATATATTTTTGTTTAATTACATTATTATAACTAATAGTATTCTTATGAATCATTTGAGCGATTGATAATAATTCTGTTTTAGGATCATCTCTGCATAAATACAAATTATATTCATCATATAACCCTCCTAATGGTGTATCGCCGTTATTTTTTATAATAGCATTCATCTTTTTTGTTAGACGTGTTCTCATTCCCACAACAGTATCAACAGCAAAAATACCAAGAGGGCTTGTTTCAGGTTTCGGCAATTCATCGGCTAATCTATTTCCTAACATAACTTGGCATGTATCACCTACTTCTTTTGCAAGTAAATAGACTTTTGCTGTTTTTATAGCTACTGGAATTGAAGGTTTGCCTCTTTTAATACTAATCCATTTATTTTTTGTTGGATTTCCTAATTGATATTCTTTATCAGAAGTTCCTGATTCAGTAAAATTAGGATTAAACTTATTATTAATAATACTCGGATTAGTAATATTAGCTTCAAAATTAATTCTTGTATCACATGTCCAGTCATACCCATTTATAGTTCCTTCAATTGATGAAATACCAGGAACACCTATTCTTTTTAATTCATCTCCGCTAATTTTTGTTTCTCCCGCAGATATCTTTATTTTGTCACCTTCATCTTTTCTATAATCATATGAAAAGGCTTTCTTTGTTTGTTCTCTTGAAGGGTATGGATCCAAATAGGATGCAATAGAAAGATATGTAGTTATATCTTTATTGAAATTTTTTGGCCGCGATGATTCTTCAATTCCATATTTTATAAAGGAAGGAAGTGTGTTTTCCAGTTTATCATTTTCCCAATTGTCTTTTTTCAGACGTCCTATCTTTTTGACCCTTGTATAAATTGTATTCTCCATTGCTCGATTAAGGGCATAAAAAAAGTATTGTGGGTTTTCTGTATTAATACGATCTATTATTGTCATTATACGAGGGCCCATAAGTTGTATTAATGCGGGTTTCAAAACATCTTTATTACCCATTGTGCTTACAGAAGGATCCGCATGAGCATCTTTCTTCATATCATAATATGTAATAATTGTATGTAAGTCTTGGTGTTTTGTCGTGTCAGTAACATATTCTATTAAACCTGGACTTATTCTTTGTACTGCTGCTTCTCTAGCTGCTGCTGCGTCTGCCGCCATATCTACAATCTTATGAGAATAAATACGGCCACCTCCGCCACACAATCTGCTGCAAAACATCCACATCCCTGTCCGATGAATGGGCATTCGCGGGCGGAGGAGAACCAAAAGTATCCTTCCATAACTCATCCAGACCAGGCATCTTGTAAGGATCCGTCAGCTTTGCGTATTTCGAGAATAACTTCATTTCATTCATGGACTTTTGCAAACTACAGAATTCTCCAGAAGTTGGCCACCACGCAACATCCTTGAAGAGACGCCACTTGAAGGCATGAAAGACAACATTTTTATCAAACTCGAGATTGTGGGCCACAATCCAGTTACATGACTTGACATCCTCAGAAAATGAAACAAGAATGTCATAGAGAGGCTTGCCGTGGTCCTCTGCAAACTCGGTCGTAATGCCGTGAAACTTGACGGATTCAGATGGAATCTTGAATCCAACAGGTTTAATAATATGAGACTCCTTTCGAATCAACTCTCTGTTCTCAAAGATCTGCCAAGAGATTGACACAAGCTCGGGCCATATAGTGGCGTCATCCAGTGCCGAAATCCCACGCTTTCTCGGCAACCCCGTCGTCTCAGTGTCGAAGAAGAGAACACGCATTACCCCCAACATAAAACCCCAAAGCTTCAATTTTCATGGCTCAAAACGGCAATACGTTTCCGTTTGGGCAACGTGAATACAGGAAACTTGAAGGAAAACCACGAAGTTTTCTTCTTAAATCCTGCAATACACGACATCAAAATCTTTCTCACAGAATCCTCTGGATAAAATGTGGTTTCATATTGATCCTTGTAATAGATATGAAATGCAGGAAGTCTCGTAACATTTTCACGATCCTCTTCAACGCCACTTGAAAACGGTTCAAGGCGAAAAGCAATCGTATTTTCTACGCAAAAGGCCGTCACAGAATCAAAGACCGTATCTGATAAACGATTTTTATAAAGACCCACTATATGAAAATCCTTTCGATACTTCTCTAAAAGATCTTTTTCAAAGATCGGATTTGTTGTCATTCCATTTATCTTTGTGTAAGATTCTTTAAATTTATGTCTTTTTTTAAAGAAGGGCAAGGCATGGAGCTAGATAAACACAAAAAATACAAGTCAAAATACGGCGAAAAAGAGATGTTCTGGGGTCTCGGTATCGAAGAAGAAACCTATTTTCAATTCACGAGACCTATTTATGCAGCGGCTCCTTTAATCCGTGATAACCACAAGGCTGAACGATATAGCGTAGATTATTATAAATCTCTAAAGCCGATTCACAGAGAAGCCTTCAGACAACTATTCCCCGACGCGTCTGGCTTCGTTCCTCTTCCCTATTTTTTCAATGGCCATTCCTTTCAATCCATCGATGTTCAAGGAAACCATAAAACAACCTATGAGACCGAGCCCAAACCAAATCCGAAGTTTATCGGAAGCAGTTTCTTTGAAGATCTCCAGCACTACAAACCAAAACTCTTTAAGGATCAACATGAAATTACGTTTACTTTTGATGGAGACACCATTGAATTTATTACTCAGAACTTCTATAAAGCCAAAGTTCCTGAAATTGTCCAAGAACTCAAAACATACAAAGCCACTTTTCTCAAAGCCGTAAACGATTATATTCTCAAGATGAATCTTTATCGAGACAAGGGCCTCTTAATGTATCCACCCAGAAACCCTGGATTCGCTGTCTTTCATAGCAATCCCCAGAATATTGTTATGTTTAACTCTGGGACGTATCATATAAATATTACTCTACCGACACTTCTTGGCCAGAAAGACACCAAAACGGACCTACCAGAACTTCTCTATCCAGAACTTTTTGAGGATCAACACAAACGGTGTATTCTTTTTTACCAGTGGCTGGAGCCGATTTTAATTGCAGTCTACGGAACTCCTGATCCCTTTTCCTCAAACTTCTCGGATTACAGTTCTTCTTCTCAGCGTTGTGCCGTTTCGCGTTATATCGGAATCGGAACCTACGACACCACAAAAATGCAGAAGGGTAAATATTTAACAGAAGATATTGAGAAAATCCGCGGATCTGATACTCCGTATTGGTGGTATACACGCTATCACCAGGCAAGTGGTTATACACCTCTGAATAAGATTGGTATGGATATTAATTATAAAAAACACTATAATCACGGAATTGAACTCCGTTTCTTTGATTGGTTTCCTGAGACGCGGCTTCAAGAACTCATGGAATTCTTGGTCTACGTGGCGGATGCGGCTCTCATACTTCCAAATGAACCTCCTGAGCCCGTGATGAGTGAAACATGGAATGATCTTATTTTGGGTATTATGAAGGAAGGAAAAGACACGCAGTTAACACCGACAATGTTGGCGACCTACGAGAAGATTCTTGGACTTCCGTTGTTTGGGCTCGAAATGACTGTAGGCGATTTATATATCTATGTAAGAGATTCCTATAAGAAAAAGTATTCTATGGGTATGTGTGCAAGAATGATGTTGCCTAAATAGAATGGGACTAATCGAGACACTACGGGGGCCAAAGATTCTGAACATGTCTATTTTTGATTGGGTAACATCTATCGCTGGAGCCTTTCTCCTCGGCAAGTGGCTCGGAGTAAAACAATGGCCACTGTTTCTAGTTGCCTGGGTATTCTTTGGTATCTGGATTCACTGGGTTTTTGGCGTCAAAACAATGCTCGGATATTATATTGGTCTGAATAAAAAACCCGAACGTGAATAGAAATGAGAGGATATCATATTCTTTTTTTCCTTTTAAAAGCTGCCATATCGATCCATTTACTGGTGATTCTTTTTATGGGAAAGAATCGGCAGGATTGGGGATACATTATAGATGAAACGATTTTTAAATTAGCGATTGGTTTATTTCTTGGCTTTTACTTTTTTGTATATCCGAGCGGCCTCGATTTAGAGGATCAGATTCTTATCTCAATTGCAGGATTTGTAATTCTCTACGATATTAACTGGGAGCGTATCTATCAAGAAATCTGGCAATAAGAGCTTGTTTCTGGCTCTGGCTCTGGCTCTGCCTCTGGATGTTTCCGTGTAAAATAAATATTTACTTCATTTCCTTCTGGATCATTCTTTTCAATATTTGAAATATGGAAACCACTTTCTTTAAGAAATAAAGTGGCTTCTTCCGCCGTATGAGATCCATTATAGATTCTCTTTGAATAATCTGCAGGGGCTTCAAGAACTCCTTCCTGAACAATCGATAACTTCTCACCGAGACTTTTTAGAACACGAAGGTCCATTCCTTGAGCATCAATATGAACATAATCAATTCTTTCAATATTGTGTTTCTTTACAAAGGTATCTAGACGAGTTACATCGACTTGAACGGCCCCAAAAGCCTGGAAATCTGGGCGATTGGGCCACGCCTCATGAACAGTCTCAGAAAACGGCAAGAGAGATGAACATCCCCAATTTGTCTCTCCTTCAATGTGATGCGATGGCTCTTCAGGATTTCTAGCACCCGCGAGATAGAAATTCATAGTGCCTTCTCTATCTGCAACAGCATACTGAAAGACCTTATAATGAGGATGATTTTCATACTTCTTTTGAAGATCTTCAAAGAGCACAGGATTAGGCTCAAACGCATAGATATATGTTTCTTTTTCCTGTAGGTAGCCTTCTGTAGAGGCCCCATTGTTTGCACCGACATCAAAAACGACTTTCATTTCCTGTTCTTTCTTACAAAAATACATTTCTGATTTGGACACAGAGAGATGAGACTCCTCGTCTTCAGTGGGATTCTTTATTTAGCAGGCGTGGCCACTGTTTTGATGTTGCGGCCTTCTTTAATGTTTACGGCTGATGGAGTGTGGAAGGAGTTTGGTATCGGAAAGAACGAAGAAACACATACGTGGATGCCGTTCTGGCTCTTTTGCATTGGATGGGCTATTCTATCCTACTTGCTTGTTGTCATTCTCGCGGATGTAGGACTTCTGCCTGGTATGTGGGTAAGTCATGTCGAGGTTCAGCAGTCTATGGCAAAGCCTCGTAACAGAAGTGCAAGTCTTAGCGATGAAGTCATACCGATTCCTCGGGGCAACAAGGGCATGAAGCCCGGGTATTATATGTTGAACACGGAGGGGTCAGGCATTGAGGGAGTTCCTAAGTATATTTATTTAGGCCCGGCTGCTCCTGGAATGGATTAGGAAGGGCACGAGTGAAATGAGGCTCCTAGATAGGCTTTGCCTAGCTAGGACAGCTCTGAACCATGCCCGATGAGATCGTCTGTGCATACATGCCAGCCCACAATAAGTAAAATGAGAAACCAAGAGCATACTTCATATCAGTGTCTGCGGAAAGAGGGAGAACACTTTCCACAGGGGCTCGAAGAAAGCCAGCAAAATAGACAATCACGGAAAACAAAACGACAAAGGCAGGGCCAAACAAGGAAGCAAGGGCAATCTGTTGTCCCGATACAGTATTACAAGTTATATATTGGCTCAGTGCATTGAGACCGAGGCCCCATAAATAAGAAATAAGAGGGATTAGACCACAAAGAATAACAATAGGGTTTGCACGTGTAAATGCGGGCACTATGACATACGCCAAGGGAAATGCCATCGCAAGTAAAAGGCCGTGGACTATACCAAACGAAATTCGGAGAGTTGTATCTACACCAGGTGTTGCCATCTAACGAGATTCTATAATCAGTTAAAGAAGAATGTCGGCGGTGCCACCTCCTGAGAACCAGAATCCACTTCTTGCAGCCGTTGCTTCTGTGCTTCCTTCTATCACAAAGGCTGAGGAGCCGAAGCCAGAAGTGGCCATCAATCTCCAGCCACAAGCTGTAGCGGCTCCTGCTCCTGGATCAAAGCCCAAGAAGAAGATCATTTCTCTCAGCTCAATTCGTAATGAGTCTGAAGTCAAGCCTAAGGAGGAAAGGGTTGGAACATGGGATGAACAAGTCAAAAAAGCAAAGGAGAATCTTGTATCCCGCCATGAAAAAAAGCCTTCTGCTGCCAATGTTGCCTCTCTAGCCGGACTTCGGTATCACGGAAAAGATAACGTCACCTTTCTGCAAGGCTACAATACACGTAAAGGTCAAGAGGCTGAGGAAGAGGAAGAGGAAGAGCCCGAGCCAGCCAAAACCAAATCAAAGCGTGTCAAGCCCGTGCGTGTAACAGCAGAGGCAGGCACTCAAGAAGAGAAGGTCGCAAACTTCTTCAAGAATCGTGTAAAGAATCCAGCTCAGTTCACGTATACTCCCGAAGGTGATCTACGGATACAAGGTGTTGAAGGCGTGGCCGATTCAACGATTATCCTAAAAGCCTATACGGCACTGAAACCGGAAGAGCTAAAAGAGCTCGAAGATAAACGGCTCGAGGCTCTTGTTCTGCTCGAGGAGGAATATGAAGCCACTCTAACGGAACTCCGTGCTACACATGAAGCCTACAAGGCTGGCGAGACAGGTCCCGCCCGCGTCGTAGAAGTAAACCAGAAACTTCGTGACGTGACTCTTAAGATTAGCCAAGCAGCATATCCTGAGCGATGGATTAAATATGTCGATAATCCTGAGATTCGAAAGATACTCCTCGGTGAAATCTATGAACAAAGAAAGCTTGGATATGATGTTTCATTAGTCAAACGCAGTGTTCTCTCACGCCAAGTTATCTGGGGCAAGTATCGTGATCTTGCTATCGAAGCGACAGAAGAGCAGAACCAAGGACAAACAGGTGGCTCCAATGATGTGATCTTTATCGAGGATGAAGAGACACCCTTTCATCCTGCGTTCATGCGTGAGTTTGTCTATGAGGAGACACGCTATGTCTCGCCTTATCAGGCCTATCAGGCCGAGAGATTCAAGGAGCTTGATCTTCCTGAAATCAAGAACCAGATTCTCAAGACACGCTCAGCTAGAACGATACACAATATCGCTGCCAAGGAACCCACGAATGTCAAGTATCCTAAGGAACTCTGGGAGCAGATCCTGGAGGCATATTATACGCAGCACAAGGATCTTGCGACACGACTCAAAGACACAGGCTCCAAGAGATTCCATCTCTCCGAGGCCATGTATGCAAATCAGGATTATTTGGATGCTCTTCTAGCAACTCGTGTCATGCTCAGAGAGTCTGGTGATGTTCAGGCAGAGATTAAAGAGGTCAAGGAAGGTGTCATCACAGAAGATCAGCAGAAACGGAATAGAGCGGGTGCGATTGCCAATTTCAGGAGACATTAAAGTCCTAAAGTCCCTCAGTCGGAACACCCTCTTGTAAAGGATAGGGCTTGATTGAGCCCTCATTCTTATCACAGCTCACATCATTTGCCTTGTAGCGATAGCAAACACCATTGGGATCCTTATAGACCAAGTTGTTTACATTAGAAGGATGAGGATACTTATAGATAACACGTGAGTTTTCCTTCCAAAAGAGAATACCAACAACACCTACAAAGAATCCAACAAGGAAAGGCACTATTTCAAAGTGATTGAGCATTCTCTCTTCTAGTTAGAGCGGCGAGAATGATTTGGGACTTTTTAAAATCAAAGAAGTTTAATTTCATCTTTAGTTTCCTGATAGGTCTAGGAATAGCCGCGATTTTGCGACCTGCCTGCAAGGGTGATGCGTGTATCACTCTTAAGGCCCCTCCTATTCACGAGGTCAACACGGCAACCTATCAGCTAGGAAGCAAATGCTATCAGTTCCGCACAGAAAACATTGACTGTCCAACAAAAGGTATCATAGAGGCCTTTCAGATCTCCCGGGTCTAACCGCGTTACGTCTAACAATCTGAAACCTGATTTCTTTCTAGAGACCAAAAATGGCCAGCAGTGGAACTTTATTGAGTGATCTTGGTGGTGGAGGGGGTGGCGGTGGTCCCAGTGGCGATGAGGATCTTGTAAAGCGTATCTTTTCTGAGATGAATGGAGGAGGTGGTGGCAATCAGATGATCATGTCACCGAATCCTAATACGACTGCACCGATGGCCATGGATTCTGGACCGCAGACAAGCCATGTTATTGGAAAGGATCATCCGACACCTGGTGATTTCGCCGCAGCCATGCACCAGGCTTCCCGGGTTCAACAGACATATCAGATGGCCCCGCCTCAAGGAACAGGTGGTATGGGTCCAGCCCAAGGTCAGTGGGGTGCTCCGTATCAGTCGCAGCAGCCGCCCATGCAGTATACAGAGCCTCCTAAGAAGAACATCTATGCAAAGGTCGCTGAGGAGGTCAAGATTCCTATCTTTGTAGCCCTCTTAGTCTTTGTCTTCAGCTTGCCGTTCCTTAATATCCTTTTTCAGCACTATATCCCGTCAATGGTCAAGCCGACTGGTGACTTGACTACGATTGGCTTACTTGCAAAGTCTGTCATTGCAGGTGCCACATTTTGGGTTCTACAAAGAATTGTAGTTCCTCTCATTTCTTTGTAAGAGATAGTAGGCAGAATGAAATCAACACCACTAACGCAAGGTATCGCGATGTTGGTTTTAGTCATCTATGTTCTTTATAGTTTCTTTGTTCTTCCGTTTGCGGGCTTTCTATTGTCCATGGCAGTAGGACTCATCTCCTATGGTGGCCTCGAGTCCTTTGAGATGTCTGTGTCGCTAATGATCATCACTGGCGTCATGTATTCTCTTATCGCAAAGTCTTCTGAGAGAGAGGCGACAGCCAGACTTACGACGACGAGGCCGCGTGTTGAGCCGTTTGAGGACGTAAACACGATTTCTAAGCGTGTTCAGAGCATGCAGAAGCAGCAACCTACAGGTGTCTTTGCAAGCAAATTTGTAGAGGGTTTTGCTGATGCGGCTGCTGATCCTGAAAACCCGAATGGATCAGGATCTACCCTCGTTTCAACGGGCCCCGCTTCTGCAAGCGGAACAGGTGATGCAGGAAGTGGAATAGAGGCTCCTATGCCGCCTGCCTCAATCACGGCTTCAGGCCCGAAGAAAGAGGATGAAGATGAGATCAGTGGATTCACTGGTTCGCAGAATAAGAATACAAAGGGTGAGTTCAAGCTCGGTGTTCTGCCTGAGGAGACGAAGGGTGGCTACCACATTGACCAGGGCACAACGGTCATGAACGCCCTCAACGCCCTGAAGCCCGATCAGATCAAGGCGATGTCTTCCGATACTCAGAAGCTAATTGACACACAGAAGTCACTCATGAGCATGCTGTCGACGATGAAGCCGATGTTACAGGATGGACAGCAGATGATGAACAACTTCCAGGAGATGTTTGGCAAGTCTGGTGGACAATTTAAGTTGGCGTAATTAGAATGAGTGAAACACCTCTTTATGATACTTTTATGAGACAACATAAAACTATTATAAAACGTTTTGGAAATAATTCAGCAAGAGATAAAGAAATCTTTTTTTTCATTTGTGGAGAAACTCAAAGCCAAATATCCCAAGTGTCTTATTAATTTTAATGTAAAACAAAGAAATAATAAAACAAAAACATTGAAGTCGCGACCTTTTGAGAATAGTTCCAAAATGTATTATGCGATTTTTGAAGCAACAGAACGGCGTTGTTCACAGACTGGAGGCAGAAGAAAAACGAGAAAACAAAGGAGAGAATAGATATGGTCAAAAGGTGCCCTCCAGGTATCCTCTGTTTAACACCAAGTGTAGGAATCTTTATTACAATCCTTGTAGCCTTTCTGGTCGGTGCTCTCTTCTATTTCATGAAGTCTGAGCCTCGTGCTGAGCCGACTCAGATACAACAAAAGCCCGTAATCTACAACAATGTCGATGTAGAAAAGGGTGACGATCGGTATACCCAGGCCCCTCTTCCTCTTCGTTTCTGGAATGTATCACCCGATCTTCGTGGAGCCCTGATACCTCCTGGTGCCGTTGCAATCAATCAATATACCCAGGGACTTCCCGAATCCTATCAATCTATGGGCGTCATAAAGAAGAGTGATGGATCTGTTCTTCCTCTATACGGACGCAGAACAACAGGCAATGGTGATCGATACCAGTATTATACACGAACGGACACCTATAATCCTGTCCCTTTGCCCATTCGGTATAAGCGAAAGAACTGCCAAGAAGATATCGGCTGTGATGAACTCTTTAGTGGAGAAGAGATTACCATTGCACCCACAGGAGAGAAGGCAGAAACAACTCTCTATAAGTTTGATGGGCCAACGTATATTCCTGGGATAGTCTAGTAAAGGATGTCGTGTCCGGAAACAGGATTAAAAGGGTTTCCCATTCAAGTCACATTCCCTGTGACGGTAGCTCTGAATGCTTCAATTGCTGAAGACCTAATTCTTGATATTCAATGGGCCATAAAATCGGTTGCACCTCGTTTTCTTAACTCACAGCTGGAGGAAGGTGACGCTAACAACACAGGCTCACAAACAAGTCTCCGGATTCAAGGAACTCAGTATTATCTCAGGTCGGTTCAACTCTGCCAGGCTCTCCATACTTCCTTTTTGGACCCCAGCGTGGCAAACTCCTGTAAGGCAGAACTTGTCTTTGTATTTAGTTCAAATGGAGCCTATGCAACTCTTTGTGTTCCTCTTCTTGCTGGAAGCACGTCAGAACCTTCAAAGTATCTCGAGGCTCTGAGACAAGATAGACTTCCTGGTAAGCCCATTGGACTTGATACACTCTTGCCGACCGATTTACATTATATTCACTATTCCACGTGTCTTACACAGATTCAGTCACAGAAAACAGTCGCAACAAATCTCCGTGTTCTGGTTTTTACTGCTGGTCTTGTCTATCCTGAAGCCTCCATTACCGAATTGAAAAGAATGCTTGGATCCTATCCTGTTATTTCATTGCCTGACACTTTACAGGTCGGAACTCCTAAGAGAATTGGTAGTGATACAGACTACAAGGGGTTTTTTCGATATGGACTCTATACGCCAAGTAAGTCAAACTCGAGTGATTCAAGAATACGTGTTGATTCAACGGATGCCTACAAATGTGTTCCTCTGTTGCCTGGTCAAAACGTGAAAGATGGTCAAATTACAGTCGACACAGAAAAGGGCGAACTCTTATCGCAGGTGCTGAAAGATAACGGAGATACCCAAGTAGAAACATCTACAGGCCCGACTCCGGCCGACGTAGAGAAACTCATTGCCATCTTCTTTGGTGTCTCACTCGGTATCTTTCTTCTCATTATTCTGGCCTATGCAATTAGTCTCTATACAGGAACCTCAACGGAACCACACCCCTGGCTTTTCCTAGAACTGAAGTTCAAGGAAGCAACACCGACCTATTTTATTGCACTGCTAGTGGGTATTGTTGGATTTGTAATTGGACTTTTAGTTCAGTATATATTTCCACCAAAGAAGTAGATAGGTCTTGACCAAATGAATACAAATCTAATTATACTATTATCCACAGTAGTCTGTATTGGATTTTTATTTCTTTATTTATATTTTGTATTTCTTCAGCTGGAAGAGGTTTCAAAAAGAGAAGGATTTGTTGACACGGGTTTACAAGTTCGTTTCTGTCCTTTAACGGCCCCTGTTGTTCAAACAGCAAAAGGAAATACGGATTGTTGCGACGGAGATTTACTGGATGGAAAATGCAAAGGAAACGTGATCTGCACACAGTCACCGAGCCATGATTCTGTTCCTACGTGCTCAGATTATTGGAAAGACTATTTTACCAAAAAGTCAGCAGATGTATGTCCAGCCAACATGACAAATTACTATGAGGATGTCAAGAGCACAAGTAATCCAAAGGGATGCTCGGCGTCACCGCCTCTACCTGATGGCACTGGGCCTTCAAATCCGAGTGTCCCGAAGTGCCGCGTCTATAACACGCCCGATGAGAATACAACAATTCAAGATAGCTGTTATATAGAAAAGCTAAAGCAAAAGATAAAATGCCCTGTCTTATCGGATGCGGCAACGACAGAAGTAAAGATTGCAAACTCATATACAAATAAATTCGGATTTTTCTATTGTCTCTACACAAGCAATACGGGAATTCCAAGCTTTTGTGGAGACGATAAGTCATATACTAGTTATTTAGACAGTGTGGTTCCTAATTGGAGAACATCCTCATGGTCCGCACAAACCCTCGAGTCATTATGTTCCAACTTTCTGGATGCCAGAAACACGAATTCACGCGAGGCTCAAAAGAAGAGGCTTGATGATGAACGTCAGAAACGAGAGGCAGCCGAGAAAGCACTCAAAGATGCTCAGGATCAAAATGCTAAGTTACAGACTCAGTGGCAGGCGGCTGTGGCTGATGCTAAGAGTTGTAAGCGTTAGTGTTGTGATCGGCACCACCAGGCTTCACAGTAGGAATTACTTGCTTTTCGTCAATTGAACTAAATCCTACTCCTTCAAAGTCATCCGTTGCATCTTCCTTCGGCACAAACGGCAGATCCTCTTCTGTAGGCGTATCAAACTGAGGATGGACTTCCTCGGAACTCTGAGGAGGGGCCGATGCTAGCTGCTCATCGAGCGTCGGCTGTGCATCCAAGATATGAGTCTTGATTTTTCTGCGATTGCGTTCAACAAAGGTGAGAGCTACGGCAGACAAAGTAAGGACACCCGGAACAGGGCCATAAGAGAGACTTAGAACAGCTACCAAAAGTAAAACAAACGCCCCGAGGAGTGTATCGAGAAGTTGTAGGGCCGCGTCTGGAAAATAAGGAAGGCCGAGAGACCATAAAAGAGCGGCTACAATAATTACTTGGTCCTTCATTCTTTCTAGTATCTAATTAGAAATGGCAAATAATAATAACACATGGAATGTTAACAACGATGATGAGATACCTAAGAATCTTTATGTTTCCGCCCCTAGTTCGCCTATGCCGAATGCTGGATCTGTATCATCAAGCAGAAATCGCTCTAATGCAAAGGGTGTCAACAAGTTCAAGCGGAACTTCAATAAGAGTTGGGCGAATGAGCACCCGTCTGATCCGGTTCATGTCAATGCGTATGTTCCTGAAACGAAAACCAATACTACATACGCTAATATGATTGCAAAGTGGAAGGCTCGTAATACCACAAAGAATAAGAAATACAAGTCACGGGCGAATTATAATGTTCCAATCGTGGCCGCTAAGGCTGAAACTTCAAGCGGAAATGAAGATCCTACATGGTCTCCGTTTAATATGTATAGAAAGATTGCTGCTGCCCCTTCTCAAAATCGGAGATCCATGCATGGGGCGAATTTTCAATGGCAACTTGAAAGGGCATATTCCAGAGCTAGAACAGCAGCAGAGAAAGAAGGCAAACCTTTTGAAGAGGCTGATAGAATAGGCAAGGAAGCAAAGAACCAATTTGAACAACAAAACTACGCAACTTACACAGAAGTAAATACTGCAGGAAAAGTGCATTATCCGGGTGTGGAAGCCAAGGAGTCAAATAGAAGACGTGCAGCAAATCGTGCTGCGGCAAATGCTGCTGAGAAAAGAGAGGCTGAACGCAAAGCAAGTGGACCTGTTAAACGTTGGGCGACGGTTAGCACAAATCATCGCGGCGTCCACAGCAGAACACGCCGTAATAGACGCAACTAAATTACTTTCTGTTTTTTCTTGTTTTTCTCCTATTGCTTCTCTTCTTTAATGTTGCACCACCCTTTTTTGCATTGGGTGTCAACACCATATCCTCTTCAAATTCGATCCAACGGTTCGGAGATTCTCTCGCTTTTATTTCAATTCTGCCATTGCAAAAACGAAACTTTGCGACAATTTCATTATGACCTTGTATGATCCATATATGTATCTTACATGTATTATTTCCTGTCGTTCCCTTATGATCACCATCAATATTATATCCGTATCTTAATAAACTTGTATCTGTAGGGTCTTCAAATAAATGCTTGACTGCTTCAAATACATCTCCTTTAAACACACGTCTAACACTGTTTATAAGTTCTTCTGCCATATCTACTTTAACAGACAAAATTTGACAGACTTAGTTGAAGAAACAAAAGACATAAAATGAGTAACACATCCATCGACCGTATTCTTACAGCCCATGGATATGCTATTAAAAAGAGCAGCATGACACCGAGATCCACACAAAAGTTACGAAAGGATCTTACAGTATCACCCTTGACGAAAGGAAAGCCTGCACGAGGCCCTGATACCTCATTTGCGGTCTATATGGAGTCTCCGACCAAGTTCTATATTCCGCGTTGTTGGGCCACAGATACCTACGGCCCTGCCCAAGAAATCAAGATCTCTGAGGGCCAGGCCTTGACAACCCGAGCCAAAGAGTTTACGGGCAATCCTTATCCATACCAAGAAGGCATTATTCAAAGCTTTCTAGATTCTGGTTCAAATGGACTCATTTGTGTTCCGTGTGGAAAGGGCAAAACATTTATGGCCCTGGCCATTGCGTCTCGAATTGGCCGTCGGTTCATGGTGGTTGTGGACAAGGAGTTTCTGATGAACCAATGGCGGGGCGAAATGGCCGCAGTTATGCCAAATCTTCGTGTCGGAATTCTTCAGGGTGACAAGCTTGAAGTGGAACCCTCGAGTTATGATGTAACAATCTGTATGATTCAGACTCTCTGTATGCGAGACTTTCCTGAAAAGACTTTTGAATCCTACGGTTTTACAATCTTTGATGAATGCCACCATTTGGGTGCGGCCCATTTCAGCCGAGCTCTCATGAAAATTCAAACAAAAAACATGCTCGGACTTTCCGCAACTCCTATTCGGGATGATGGACTCACAAAAGTCTTTGAATGGTTTCTTGGAAAGCCTGTTTATTGGGAAAAAACGCGGGAACCTGATCCAACTGTAGTGGTTCGAAAGGAGTCTTTCAAGTGCGATGATCCCAACTATAATGAGATTCCTGTAGATTATCGTGGTGAAATGATTACGGCTCGACTTCTGACGCATGTGGTTGAATGTGAAGAACGTAATCGGCTGATTGTAAAACTCTTAAAGGAAGTCTGCCAAGATCCTCATCGCCGTGTTCTTGTTCTCAGTGAACGTATTGGTCATTTGAATCGAATTGAGGAACTTATGGCGACCTCGGGACATACAATGGCTTATTATGTGGGAGGCATGAAGGAAGAAAAGAGAGAGTCGGAGGCTGCAACTGCTAAGATTCTTCTTGCATCGTATTCAATGGCCTCAGAGGCTATGAATATCAAGGTGCTTAATACAGTCATTCTTGCAACACCAAGAAAGAAGGTTGAGCAAAGCACAGGTCGTATTCTACGTGTGCGTGTCTCAGAACGGCAGGTGGCACCTCTCATTGTCGATATTGTAGACAGTCATGGAGTCTATCAGGGTCAATGGAGGCAAAGAAGGGCATATTACAACAAATGTGCGTATAAGATTCAGTCTTCTGAGAATGAATCTGAGACGCATGAGAAATTGGATTTAGATACTTGTTTGCTTACCGACGACTAGTCTTACGCTTGTGGCTACGCTTGTGCTTACGACTGCGACGGCCACCCGCCTGCTTGACCAGAGCACCCGTGAGCGGCGGCGGTGAACCTGTCGTCAGGCACGCAGGATTCATGGACCTCGCTGCAAACGGAGTCTGGATCTGGACAGGGGCACCTACTGAGTCCTTCCAGGTGCTCGCATCATTTGAATAGCCCGCCGTCGGGGCATAGTAGGCGAGGTTGTCACCACCCAGAGACAGGGCACCACCCTTTTGCAGCGGGGGCTGCGTGCTGGGAGTGTGAGGGCCAGGATTCATCGGATTCGGTGTTGATCCCTCGCACGCCAGACGCTGGACAGGAGGATACGTGCCAGCCCACCAGGCCGCACCATTCGGACTTACAGAGGCAATTTCGTTCATGTCGATTCCATAACGTCCACCGTTCTGCTTTCTATTACGGCGTCTGTTACGGCGACTGTTGCAAGCAGAAACACCAACACCGCCACCTCCCATGCCAGGAAGTCCAACAGTCTTTCCTAGAGTAACAAATCCAGGCGGCTGCGTTGCACGGCAATCACCAATGCCCGAATAGACCATCGGGTTATTTACTTGACCGGGAATGGACGAGGCTCCTGCAAAGCCAAAGCCACCACCGCTTGTTTTTCTGTTTCGTCTGGTATTTCTACGTTTCACCATTCTAGTAAGTAGTCATAAAAAACGCACCTAGACACCAATAATCTTATACCGAAGAAATTCTTCGTCCCACTCAATTGATACAGAAATATCTTTGGCACCTTCAGCACGCATTTTAATACTAATATCAGCATTCTGAACAGCGGCCCTTCCAATAGACTTGCCCTTTACAAAGAGATCAAACGTATCAGGCAAGCCAGCTACCTTCTTAGCAATGGCCTTTGATTCCTTTTTCTCTGTAACAGAAGGCTCCAATGCAAGATTGTAAGCAAGAAGTTCAGTTGCTGTTGGCTTCTGAGGTAGTTGCTGCTGCTGGTAGCTCAGAAGAGGAATATGCCAACGTCTTCTGCCACCCTGCTCAGGAATGAGATCAATACTATGAAACTGATTTGAATCAACAGCATCTCGAAAGGTTGCAAGAGGCTTTGGCTCAGCAAGCAGAACTCTCATAGAGGAAAGCCGAGTATCTTGAACAAATGCATTTGTATAGAATTCTTGTAGAACTGAATAGCGTTTTGAATAAGGATTCATTACAACAGGCTTGCCACAATATAAAAGAAGATCTTCAATTCTCAGTATTCCATGGACAGTATCAAGTGTTCCAATAAAAATACTACCTTCTTCATACAAGGATGAATGAATACGTATTCTTAGACTAAATCCATAATTGAGACGTGAATTCAAAAAGACGATCGGCTTTCCACGCATACACAACAGAAATCCTGGCTCAAATCGCTGTTCATTGCCTAGAACATAATATGTGTGCTTGGAAATTGTATTCTCCATTTTTTCAGGATACAGAATCTGACGAATACGCATGTCAAATTGAAAGCTCTCCAGGAAGTGCCTAGCAGTTTCCAGGAGAGCAGGATCGATGGAGGAAGGACGAAAAGAAGTTCTGGGTGCCTTTTGACTGCTGCGAATAGAGCCTTCGTCCATAGGAGTTCCTATATTTATTCTGCAGGAAACCCTTAGATGGCTGAGAAGTTCTGATCCTCAAAGGCGTCATTAGCAAAGATGCCACCAGGAATAAATTCGCCACCATTCTGTGCAAACTCAGGTGAAAAGGTTGAGAATCCTGTATTTGTAACGGAGGATGCCACGCCAGAACTGACTGCCGTATCGGTATCATCGGGTGCCGTCGTGGGGCCAAAGAGCCGCTCGGGACGCCGTAGATTATCCTTGACGTCTGAATCACCATGCACATCATCATAGGGATCTGATTCCTGCGGCTCAGGAAGCCTTCTTTGCTGGGGAGGAGGAGGCTGCGGTGCCATAGGCGGCTCTCTTCCAGCAACAGGCTCAGGCATCTCGAGCATCTTTGGTGATACAAAAGAGTCGGTAACTTGATACAACCCGGAAACTCGTAAATAAACTACAAAAAGTATGGCCGCCAACAGGACAGCAATAAGGACACTGGAAGACATATCTGAGACCTCTATGGAAAAAGAGCGAGCGTAAAAAATCATCTCCTTGTAGAAATGGAAACTCCCGACCTTATACAATTTATCAAAGATACGAAGGGATCTCACCAATGGACTGTATCATCGGTGATACGTGTGGCGGTGGCACTTTATTTGAAGGTTCAGTTTTATTCAAACCTCTCGAAGCAACAAAAGGCCACTCTTGTTTGTAATCTAGTCAAGAAGGTTCTCGAGGAAGAGAAGGCTGAGCTCGATAAGAAGGTGGAATTGTCAGATTCACAGAAGCAGATTGAGACCGCGGTTTTTTCCAAGATTTTGGTCGCCGTAGATGAAGTTCTGCCGAGTGTCCTTGAGCATATCCCTGTGCCTGAGCTGCCGAAGGCTGTGACGCGTTGGTTTAGCTTCATGCCTTGCTCTGCGATTTCGGTTGGACTTCATGCCTCCGAGCAGCTGGTTTCCTTGGCAAATCTCGAGAAGGTCTCTGCTGTTACCGCCGCTGCTGTTCCTGTGGTTGCTGCCGCTGCTGCTCCTGTGGTTGCTGCTGCCGCCGTTGCACCTGCTGCTGTGGCTGCCCCTGTAGCCGAGGTTTCTGCTGTGACTGTTGAGCTTCAGGTAAAGGTTCAAGAAGTAGTAGCTGAGATCCAACCTGTAGTCGAGACCAAGACTGCTGAGGCCCCAACTGAAGAGAATAAGGTGTAATTGAAAAATAGTGTAGGGGTATCATATCAGATTCATTACATATCTCTTGAATAGTTCCATCAGGGAGTTGTTCACGAGATACGATTTCAAAGAGTTTCCATCCAAGCGTGGGATGAAGAAGACCCTGAAGGTTTCCTGCATCATAGACATAGAGCACATCTTTTGATTCGCTTTCTCTTATTGGCTTCCATGTGCGTTTAAACATTAACACCCTAGGTAGTAAAGTTGAGGCTATTTTAAGCGGTAACACAAAGTATTCACATGTCTGGCTTGTTATTAACCGTAAAGGGAGAAGTAAAACAAACAAAGATTCCAGCAACGATCACACTTGCTGATATTCAGAAATGTCTAAAGAAGAAGACTCCTGCTGAGCATCTAGGGACATATAAGTATAAGACCAAGTATCTTCATCTCTTTGGCTACCAGGCAGGAAAGGCGGGCACAGAGAATAAACATGAACTTCCTCCGCCCCACGATTCAATGTTAGTCTTTGGTGATATTCTTCTGTTTGCATCATCCTCAGAGGAGGATCTCAATAACACTGTTCCTTTTAAGACTGAAGACTATGAAGCCTTCTACACATATGCCTATGGAGGTTTTGATTCAACTGAAGAGGATGAAGAAGAGGAAGAAGAGGCTGAGGTTGAAGTTGAAGAGGAGGTTGCTGTTGAAGAGGACGTGGCTGTAGAAGAGGATGCTATTGTGGAAGAGGATGTAGAGGAAGAAGCAGAAGATGATGAAGAGGATGCAGAAGACGCAGAAGTAGAAGCAGAAGCAGAGACAGAGGCTGATGTCATTGTAGAGGATGATGCTGCTGCTGAAGAGCTTGGTGAGACACCATCGAGAGCGGCAAGGAGTCGTTCTCGTCGTAAGAAGGGCGGTGACACAAATAGAAGTCAGTTTGGAGGCTCAAAGATCGCCGCGAATTTCCTAGAGGGTTACAAGCGTAATTCAGAACAGCTCCAAAAAGATCAGGATCATGCTCAGCGTATCAAGGCTCGAGAGATTCTTACAAACTATTTTAAGAAGCAGTTGACTGTAAAACAGGTGACTGAACTTGAGGCTGCAATCTATACAAACTGTCTTGATGAGGCATCAAGGCACCATATTATCCGCGACTGGTCCTTTCCTCAATTCAGAAGTCTCTATGAGCGTAAGCTACGTCATATCTGTGCAAATCTAGAGCCTACTTCCTATATTGGAAATACGCATCTACTTTCACGTTATAAGAAGGGTGAGTTCCGTTTTGAGGATCTTATGACCTGGAATAACACAGAAATCTTTCCTGAACGGAATAAGGAGCTAGCAGAAAAGCAGTTTCAGAGAGAGCAGCGACTTCTGGAGGGCAACAAGGCCAACACAACAGATCAGTTCTATTGTGGTCGTTGCCATAAGAGGCAGTGCACGTATTATGAACTTCAGACTCGTTCTGCTGATGAACCGATGACAATCTTCATTCAGTGTGTGAACTGCGGTAAACGCTGGACTCAGTAAACCTTGAATCCATACAGAAAATGGCCGTGGCCGAAGTTAAGACAACGCTTGTTGGTAATAAAGAGGACCAATTTCCTATACTGGATGGCATCTGGGACTTTTTTTCGTCAAAGGGGGCAAAGACCGTCTTTGTATCTGTAGGATCGAGTCCCTCTCCTCTCCCGGAACTTGATCTTGGTGAGATGTTGGGGTGTCCAGTTCATATGTTTGAGCCCCGCTCTTCTACACAACAGAAGTGGGAGGAAATAAAGGAACTTCTGAAGTCAAGAAAGGCCAAGGAAGATTCTTCTGGATTTGCCAAGGAAGCATTAAAGAAATGGGTTTTACCGAGAAACATTCATGTGGATGGAACTCTTCCTTTTTCACACGAGGGCGAGCTTGTTGTTGAAGGCGAGAAAGTGGTGACTTCGTCGCTGAGAAAGAAAGTAGAGGAGATTTGTGAGCGTCTCGGATTTCCAGCGTCAGAGGCCCATGTTGATCTTTTAAAGATTGATTTGCATGAAAAGGAGGATCTTGTCTTATCTGCCGTTCTAAAGGCCAGATTCAGACCTTCACTTCTTCTTGTGCGGTGGAGTCACATGCCAGATGAGGATATGAATACTATGTTATCTGCAGCTCACCTACAAACTCTTGGCTATAGACTTCTGGCAATAGAGGGCTCTAAGTTTCTTTATTATTATACCGATATTAACTATTACGAATCATGTAGTTGGCAAGTTGTAGGCCCACTAAATCCACTCATTGCTGAAATCACTAATGCTTTCTTACCTGGAAAGAAAGAAATTATTGGATTAAAGTAGAAGGGGATTTCTCCAATGAACATCTCTCTTTATGATCGTCGAATTATGATATTGATTTTAAAAAGAAATGGGAGACGAGCCTTTACAGAAGGCTCGCATATAAGAAAAATAAAAGATCTTCACAAAAGCAGGGAAAGGTATGAACCTCTCATATCCTTTGAAAACACGCAAAAATCAGAACCCGGTGTCGAGACACCCAGCACGCCCAATTCTACCACCACCTCTTCAGACGACTCATTTGGGCCCAGGAACTGATTTCTTTCGTTACATAAACGGAAATTGGTTACGTAGAGTTCATGTGCCTCCTTTCATATCGTCTTATGGAGTTAGTGAAGAAGTTGAAGAATTTATTGCAGATAAGATTGATACTCTCTTGAGAGTATGTATTCGTAAAAGCAATGAACCAGAAAAAATGGATGAATCCGATATTGAACGATATGAAAGAGGTATTGGTTTAGTAGCTCAGTCTGCACTTCATCGAGGTGAACAGAAACACAGTATTGAGTCTGTCCAAAAGATTCTTAAGAGTTATGATTGTCTGAGAGGTCCTGATGATATTGCACGATCCATGGGTGAGATTGCAAAGTATAAGATAAAGGGTCTATTCTGGGTCTATGGTCAGTATGAGAATAGCAAAGGCACACAATACCATTTAAATCTCGGTGTAGGATCTGTTGGACTACCTGATCCATCGTATTATACAGGAACAGGTCCAGGAAAGTCAAGAACTCTAGTTCATTATGCAAGACTTCTTGATGAACTTGGAAAACGGTTTGCAATTCCTACTCTACGTGATGTTATATCAATTGAGAAACAACTTTCAGAGGCTATACAGGGAAGTCTTTCTGATAATAAATATGAAACAACAGGTGCGTCCTTAGCTCGATCTTTTCCGGATATTCCATGGGCATCGCTCTTTGAGACACTGGGTTTACAGAACTGGAAAACAGAAACAATCTTTGTCGACTCAAAATCATGGATTCAATATTTACAGGAACTCTTTCGTTTACTAACTCTAGAAAACTGGAAGCTACTTTTTTCTTTACAAGTTCTTCTTCATTCACTTCAGTATTTGCCGCCGCCTTATGATGATCTACATTTTCGTTTCTTTCGTCGAGAGTTGAGAGGCCAAACCTCTAAGATTCCTCAGAACAGACTCACGATTGATGCAATTGGCGACTGGATGACGCCTTTTCTATCACGCCTCTATGTTCTTCATTATGTTCCAGAACATTTGAAGAAGAATGCATCTATCTTTGTAAAGGAGATCAAACAAGCAGCTCATAAGCGTATGAGTGATGTAGATTGGCTTTCACCTAAATCAAGAGAGGCAGCAAAAAGAAAGATAGACAAGATGGTGACAACGGTTGCCTATCCTGATTCTTTTCGTTCTCTTACACTGCCTCGACTCCAAAGTCATAATTTCATAGAGAATATTCTTAGTTTGGGAGCCTGGAGAACAGAGATTGAGTTCCATCGCCTGGGTGAACTGCGTAATAAACAGAAGGACTGGGATGAGTCTGTTTTTGCAGTGAATGCCTATTATTTTTCAACAGGCAATGAGATTGTAATTCCTTCTGGATCTCTTGAATGGCCGTTTTATGATGAATCAGATCGACTTCTTGGATTTAACTATGGTGGCTTGGGTGCTATTTTGGGCCACGAGATGACCCATGGATTTGACGAGGATGGTAAAGAATATGATCCTGATGGATTTCGTAAGCGTTGGTGGGGACAAGCAGATATTCGTGCATATGCAAAGAAAGCAGAAGATCTTGTTGCGTTGTTTAATAAACAAAGAATATTTGAATATCATGTGAATGGATCTTTAACACTAAGCGAGAACATTGCAGATTTGGGAGGCCTAGCTATTGCATTGGACGCACTACGGGTTCGTCTAGAAAAGGGAAGTTCTGAACTTGAAAAGAAGAATGCCTATAAAGAATTCTTTACAGCTTATGCAATTTCATGGCGTATCAAAGAAAAACGGACAAAGATTCTACAGGGCCTCTTTGTGGATCGCCATGCCCCTGCATTTCTGCGTGTAAATCTCATTGTGGCACAATTTCAAGAGTGGTATGATGCGTTTGATATTAAGGAGTCTGATCCAATGTATATTGAACCTGAAAAGAGAATCCGTATTTTCTAAGTGAAAGTAGAATGAGCTTCGTGTGGATCATACGTCAATGGAATAGTTTAGATTCTTTCTGGGAGCATGTAAGAGAAAACAAAGATTTCGATGTTGCCTACAAAGGCCCCGATCTAGTCTTAAATGAAATTAAGAGGATTGTTGAAAAGGAGGAGATTGAGTGGAAGGGCATGTGCTCTTCATCAGAGACAGTAAAGGAGAGTGATCGTGACTATAGTATTGAAGTCCCATCTCTTGAACAGGTTGTAAACAGACCGTTCATTAAATTTCTTACGATCACATCAACTGATAAGACGAGTGAATACTGGCAGTCGTGGTATGTTGAGCGTATTACGATTGTTTAGAGGATTACAGGATCATAAGATCGCTCAGACGCCAATACTCAAAGGAACCATCAGGCATGGGCCTCTTCACAATAAAGGGAAGACGCCGCTGCTCCAACTCCAGCTTTGCAATATCAAGAGTGCTTGTAATGTGCGGCGGCACCGTAACAAAGGCCCGAGCACCCTGGGCCAACTGATTTGTCCGAAAACCAAGAATGCGTGTCTTCTCAAACTGTGTTAAGAAAGGCTGGCTCTTGTGATTCGGGTCCTCTGTAGATCCTACGGCCTTGAGCTGTAGCTTCTGCATAACTGTCTCTGAGTAATCCAACAGACACTCAGGGTGGTGCCGATGAAGAACTGAAAGAGGATCATAGCTTTTCTTGGAATTCGAAGGAGGCTGTATATTGAGCTCAGCCTCCAACTCCTCCTTGAGATTCTCCACGTTTTCCATATTACCACCGCTGTCTTGTTCCTCCATTCCTGCTTGATTCAATGAAAAAAGGCCATTCATTTTTACTTACGAGCCTAAAATTGATTCACCAAAAAAAGGTAGGCACCCGCATACCAAGATGGAAACCACTTCTGATGTTTCTTCACTGATGACGCCTTCTGCGGAGGGCAAGGAATACAAGGTCTATTCTTCTTTCGACGATATGGGACTTTCCGAGAGTCTCCTTCGTGGGATTTATAGCCACGGCTTTGAGAAGCCTTCACCTATCCAGCAGCGTGGAATCAAGCCCATTGCAGAGGGCTCTGATATTCTCGCTCAGGCCCAGTCAGGCACTGGAAAGACTGGAACTTTCTGCATCGGCTCCATGGCCCGCTGCGATCCTGCACTCAAGACGCCCCAGGTTCTCGTTATGACTCCCACACGAGAGCTTGCCCAGCAGATTGAGAATGTTGCTCGGGCTATTAGCTCAAAGATGCCTCTCTCTGTCTACTGTGCTGTAGGTGGCACAGAGCTTCACCATGATCTGCGTGCTCTTGACAAGGGTGCACAGTTCATTGTGGGAACCCCTGGTCGTATCTATGACCTCATGAACCGGAAGGCACTTAGTGGCGGTGGCCCTGCTCTTCCGCGTAACAACGTTCGTGTTCTGATCATGGATGAGGCAGATCAGATGCTTGAGGACAAGTTCCATGAGCAGGTTATGTGCATTCTGGACCTTGGCTTTCCGCAGGCCACGCAGGTTGCACTCTTCTCAGCAACGATGCCTCCTGAGGTAATCTCCGTTGCGACCCGCCTGCTGCGTAATCCTGTCAAGATTCTCATTCCGCCTGAGGAGGTCACGCTGGATGGTATCAAGCAGCATTTCGTGGAGCTTCCGAAGGAGGAGTGGAAGATTGAGGCTCTTCAGGACATCTATTCACAGCTTAATATCAACCAGGCAATGATCTATTGCAACAAGCGTCAGCGTGTTGAGTGGCTAGCAGAGAAGCTAGGCACGCAGGGATTTCCTCTTTCCTACATTCATGGTGAGATGGATGTAGGGGAGCGGAAGCGTAGGATGCAGGAGTTCCGTAATGGTTCCGTGCGTGTTCTGATCAGCACGGATCTGCTGGCTCGTGGCATTGATGTTCAGCAGGTCAGTCTGGTCATCAACTATGAGCTTCCGACCAGTCAGGAGAACTACATTCACCGTATTGGCCGCTCGGGCCGTTTTGGTCGCAAGGGCACGGCGATCAATCTGATTGGCCCTGACGAGGTCACGATGCTGAAGGAGATCGAGCGTCACTACGCCACGTCCATTACGCCTTTGCCCGATGATCTGAGCAAGCTGATGGTGTAAAAAAGGTATAGATATAGACATTCACAATTTTTTAATCGGCTTCTTCGTGTTCTACAGGAAGATCCCGAACATCGTGGCGGCAATTTGGGCAATGAACATCCTGTGTAAACCAGGTATCAATACATCCACGATGAAACCAGTGGCCACAGGAAAGTAGTTTGCGTCCTTCTTGTTCAGGACTCAAAGTATCTTGGCAAATCGCACACGTCACAGTTTCATCACTGGCCACGTGTCCAACAAGAGTATTTCTAGAGATTTGTTGAGCGGTAGGCCTTACAGCGACAGGTTGAAGAAATGTTTCATTTGGTGTCAATGTCATAAGACTTAGAAGAATACGGGTTGTAAGAAGGTCTGCATTTGAGTTAGTAGGTAAAGTTGAATGGATGGGTGTTACAAGGGGTGTAGTAGCCATAGGTCTGAAAGATGCAGCACGAGCCCTTGCACCAAAACCTGGAGCAGGGACGTTATTCGCCTCCCTCCAGCGACGTTCGCCACGTGAGAATAAGTCAAAACGATCTCGTGTCTGTCGCCGGAAGTAAGAAAGCACAGGGCTCTCAAAATTCGAATTATAAAGCAACTCAGGGAAGTAATTATGAAGATCGTCTAGGAGCCCAACACCATAGACAGACTCGTATTGATTCATTTATAACTAGCACAGACAAAAACGGGGAAAAAAAATCAAATTTAAACACTGTCTCACATTCAAAGACTATGGCACAAGATCTCAAGGGTGTTACCGGTCTAATGAACATGCGTAACACCTGTTATCTAAATTCAACTCTTCAGGCTCTACGTCACAACACAGAAATGACTGCCTTCTTTCTTGAAAACAAGCATGAGAAGTGGATAAATCGTAAGAAGTCTGAGCCAAAGGTGGAGCTTGTTCGTGGATATGCTGATCTTCTCAAGACACTCTGGTCCGGCTCAAAGCCTGCATACGTAAGGCCCGAGGGGTTTCTTCAGGCCATGATGCCTTCAGCGAAGGCAGCAGGATTTGATCATTTCCTTGTTCCTGAGCAACATGATAGCCATGAGGTTCTTGTGTTTCTTCTAGACCAGCTTCATGAGGGACTGTCCGAGGAAGTGAATATTCAGATCACAAGACCGCCTCCACAGACAGAGAAGGATAAGGCTATTCAGACTGCTCTTGAGGCCTGGAAGCGATTCTTTGGAAAGCAATATTCGCCTCTCACGGAGATGATTTATGGACTTCTTCGTGTAACAATGACATGCAAGGGATGTAACAAGTCTGTTGATAACTGGGAGAGCTTCAATTGTCTGAAGATGCCAATTCCTGCAAAGACAGAAAAGCCACCGACCATTGAGGAGATGTTGACAGAGGAACTAAAAGAGGAAGAGATTGAGGGCTATGCATGTGAACATTGTAAGCCGACTCGCACTGTTGCGATTCGTAAGCCGACCATCTGGCGTCTTCCACGTATGATGTGTCTTGTAGCCAAGCGATTTAACTATGATGGTCGCAAGATTCATACACCGATTCAGTTTCCTAATTACGAATCCATTTCATTTGGCGAGTTCTTCTCAAATGATTCACCTGAGCCGAGTCAGAAGCACAAGTATCAGTGTTTTGCGATTGTAGATCACCATGGATCTTCAGGAGGAGGCCATTATGTAGCACAGGCCAAGAGCCCATTGTCAGACAAGTGGAACTTGTTTAACGATGAGACTACGCATTCAATGGAGGGTCCTCGATTTGGTGAGAGTAATTATATCTACTTTCTCAAGCCTGCATCAAAGGCTTAGTTGCGGCGGCTCGCCTTACGGTTCTTGCGATTCTTACGTGTGTTCTTGCGGTTCTTACGCATCATCGTGTTGTTCTTGCGGTTCTTACGCATCATCGTGTTGTTCTTGCGGTTCTTACGCATCATCGTGTTGTTCTTGCGGCTCTTACGCGTGCCGTTGCGATGACGGCGGCGGCCACCCATCTGGGCAGGCGGCGGCATCATCTTCGGGGCACCCATCATTGATCCAGCGGCGTTCGAGACAGACTGAAGGGCACTAGAGACGGTGTTCATTTTTTCTATTTAGTGGCTAGAAAATCCTTCAACGTGTTCGTCCTGAACATAGACTGTTTTTACGCGGCTTAACATTCCATCCCAGGAACAAACTCTATAATGAACGTGGGGTTCCAGGCGACCCTTAAAAGGAACCGTATAGGGCTGTGGAGACCGAACCCGTAGAGTTGCAATACCATCCTCGCCTGCCGTGGTTATGCCTGCATTCTCGAACTTTGAATAGGCGTGTTGCCAATCTGTAATCTGTTTCAGGTCGTCCATTCCAGGTTCCGCAGCCCAGTAAAGAACCTTGGCTCCAGGCGGCACCTGAACATGTAGTTGCTTGGTCGCACCCGGAGGTGTCTTCTCGGGTATGGCCGCACAGGGCATTACAGTCTCACCAAGAAAAGGGAGATATGTGTCACGATTAAAGGCTATATAGAGGGCCGCAGCACCAACTAAGACATAGATTACACGAGCAATATTCTTACCCAGGAACTCTTCAACAGGATTCCAACGCGTTAAGCCCACAAACAGCCACAAAAAGGATCCAACAATCACAAAGATCATAGCAATTTTGAATCCAATCTTCTGTAAAAATGACATAAGGAACAAACTCTATTTCACTCTAAGAAATAGATGCCACCCATATTAATTCTTTTATCAGGCTGGTCACAGTCAGGAAAAGACTCTGTTGCTAAGATACTTGTTGAATCGTATGATTTTCAGCGATTTGCTTTTGCTGACCCGATCAAGGAGGATGTTGCGACTCAACATAATATACCTCTTGAATGGTGTCATGACCAAAAGAAGAAAGCAGAACTCTTGGGATCAACAGGTCGGACGCTTCGTGAGGAAATCATTCGTGTTGCCGAGGGTGCTCGTCAAGGTGATCCAGGATGTTGGGCCAGAAAACTTTCAGTGCATCTTTTGAGAGAAATAAAACAGAAACATGGTCAGAATAAGTTTGTGATTAGTGACTGGCGTAATCTAGAAGAACTCCTGACACTACAGAAATGTGTTCCTAGCCTTCATATTCTACCAATTCGTGTTATAAGACCGAGTCAACTGGTTTCTCCTGTTCCAGACAAAACAGAATATAGTCTTCTTGGCTTTCCTTTCTGGAGAGAAATACGTAATGAATCAACGCTACCAAAACTTTTGCTAGAGGTAGTTTATTTTGTAGAAGAAATTCTAACTTCTTATTTAGAAAAATGCCAGGAGTGAGACCTGCTTGTGTTGCAAACCGTTGGGGACAAGGCACATGCTCTGCTGATAAGCCAAAGACTTCTACAGCAAAAGAAATGGAGGCTAAACTAGCTGCTATGAAGGCTGAGCGTGAGAAACAGAATCAACTCTTTGTTCCTGCACCCACACCTTCACAGCCCCCGAAGTAGAAACAAGATCTTCATCTGTCTCTGCTCTCTGCCTGCCACATCTACAAGGACAGTTACGCCTACACTGTCTACGACTGCATCCACCATCTCTTACAATTGCCGATAAAACTGTAAGAAGGCAACATAAAAAAACACCGACGCTCGTCGATACTGCCAGTATACCATCAGTATCGAGTAGCATTTATAGTAATATTATAGTTAGTGTTTAAGTGTAAAGCTGACGAAAGCTCTCATTCTCAACTTTCTTCTTAAGGAAGAGATCTACGTGCTCTTTCTTGACGACAAAGGGCAGATGGAAGTCCTTGATATAGAATGGCAGCTCCTTTGCATTGAAGATACGCAGCATGTTGATCTTCTGTGCGACCTGCTCAATGCAACGCTTGAGCTGACGAACACCCGTCTCATCAGATGCATACTCCTTAAGAATGTGATCAAGGATATCCTTGCTGATGGCAACCTTCTCCGTCAGATTGACCTCACTTAGAGCCGCAGGCAGAAGGAAATTCTCGCAAATGGCCAGCTTCTCCTTGTGAGAATAGCCCTGAAGGTTGATGACCATCATGCGGTCAAGCAGGATACGATCAATCTTTCCGAGATCATTTGCTGAGAAGGTAAAGAGAACCTTGCTGAGATCCAATGGGACGCCCGCGAGATACTTATCCTCAAACTCCTCATTCTGAACAGAATCCGTCAGGTGAATCAGCAGATTCTGAACCTCCTCACCCTTCGGAGTGGCTGAGATCTTATCAAGTTCATCAAACATAAGAACCATGCTCATGCTCTTGGCCTGAATGAGTGAATTGGCGATCTTGCCTGCGTGGCTCGACTCATAGACAAGCTGGTGACCTGTGTAGGTCGTCGCATCCGAGTCACCACCGAGAGAGATAAACTGGAACGGCCAACCGAGAGCCTTTGCAATACCATTCTTGATGAGGCTCGTCTTACCAATACCAGGCGGGCCCGCGAGAATCAGTGAGAGACCCTTGCCACTCGGATTCGCAATCTTGGTTGCAATGAACTGAAGAATCTGCATCTTGGCCTCGTCCTGGCCATAGATAGCCTCCTCAAGGCAACGCTTTGCACGCTCCATGAAGGCACCACAAGACTCCTGGCCATCCTCCATCTTGACAGGAATCTCCTTGTAGATACCGAGAGGGAGACTTGTTAGCTTCTCGAGCCATGCACGGAGCTTGAAGAACTCACCACTGCTCGTATCAAGCGTCTGAAGAGAGTTATACTTGGCGAGAACCATAGTTTGAGTCTCAGGAGGCAGCTTCATGCCAAGAATCTTAAACATTAGATTCTCTTCCGCAGCTGGGGCCTTACGATCAAGAGCCTCAAGCATCTGCTTCTGCTTCTCGGGCTTCAGGCTCTTGAACTGATCGATCTGGTCATCAATCGTGTTCTCCTCGTGCGGCTTCGTGACAAGCTTTACGAACTTACGAACATCCTCAGACTCCTTCTTGAGATTGTGACGCTTAGGAATCATACGCTCGGAAAAGTCATCTGAACCCATGCCGAAGGAACCAAAGTTGATGCTGATGCCAGGCATATCCTCGTCTTCCTCTTCATCATCTTCCTCATCTTCCTCATCTTCCTCATCATCCTCTTCCTCTTCCTCCTCCTCTTCTTCCTCTTCTTCCTCCTCAACCTTCTTTGCCTTCTTCTTGCGAGGAGGCTCCTCTTCCTCTTCCTCCTCCTCTTCTTCCACCTTCTTGGACTTCTTAGGAGCAGAAATCTTACGCTTCGCCTTCAACTTAGACTTTGTCCTCTCCTTCTTGGCATCCTCTGAGATTCGCTGACGTGCCTTGACAGCAGCCTTGCGGGCCTGCTTCTTAATGATATTCTTCTGCTCAGGAGTCAGATGAGTATCATCAGTCTCATCCGTTTCATCATCCTCCTCTTCTTCATCCTCCTCCTCATAATCCTCGTCATCATCTGACTCATATGCAACAAGATTACGAATGTTACCATGACTGTCTACACTCTCATCATCATCACCCTTGGCACCCGCACGACGCTTAGCCATGTTAGGTTGCTTACGACCGGACTTATCTTTCACGTCGCCAGCATCCTTCTCCTTCTTTGAGTTACGCAGCATCCTACGAAATTCATTCATTTTCATCCTTGCCGTATACCCGCTAGTTTGGCCAAACCAAAGTCAATTTTTAGGCCTAGTTGCGGCGGTTAGCCTTGCGGTTACGACGCGTGACCTTGCGGTTCTTGCGATTGCGACGCGACACAAGATTGTTACGACGGTTCTTGCGGCCACGACGGGTGTTTGACATCGCCTTATTGAAGGCAGCCTGATTCATCTGTCCCTTTCTGACCATCATTTGATACTCGGCTCTCTTGGTAGCTCTGCATAGTTCTCCATTCTCACCAGGGGGGCATGAAGGCATTTTGTTTTATACTTAGAAGTGAGATTTTTAGTTGCGGCGGGTATTGCGGCGATTCTTGCGATTGCGACGGGTGTTGCGACGGTTCTTGCGGCTGAACACGTTGTGGACCGCCTGGTTGGCGTGACCCGTAAAGGAGCGACCAATCTTGTTGAGGCCACGGAAGCCCTGGCCAACAACACCCTTGCCAGTGTTGGCGACCGCACCAACGGACTCATTGCCGGCCATGAGGAGGTGGCCGATCGGGGAATATAAACGCGTGAAAAGACCTCTGCGGGAACGAGTGCTGCGGGCCATTTTAGGTTTCTACTAGAAGCAAATAAAAAGTTTACATGTGCTTCATAACAAAATTCTTAAGAACTTTTGCCTCCATCAAGAGAACATTTAAATCATGCTTTCTGTTGTGGTCCTCATATTCACCCATAACATGTTCAATAGAATCAATGAGATGCCCCACTGATTTCTTATACATGGCGATCTTGTCGTCGTAGCCTTTTGCTTTGGCCAGAACCATCCAGCCAAGCTTTTCAAACTCGGCCTTAAACCATTTATTTAGCTGATGCATCGTAGCCATCTTACGCGGTAGTCTATTCTTACGTGTTTGGGTTGCCATGATCTATATTTTCTAGGAAGATAAGATATCCTGAATGTCCATGAGGAGAAACCGGGACTTGGGAGAGAGACTTGAGTAGGTGGCATCTCGAACTGCAATGAGAGACTGAATTGTCTCCTTGTTCTCAGACCACAGACGCGTCTTTGTTGACAAGAAGAATGTGCTCTGCTTTGACTTTAGAACGCGGCTCATCCGTAGAATGCAATCTACATACTCCTCAACAAGAGGCTTCTGATCAGCCATTCTTGAATGGCTTTCTGTGAGGCTCAATAGCTTATTATAAGTAAGACTCAGAGAGTTGAGTGATAGAATCTCAAGTGCCGTGAGCTCAGCAATAAACTGACTATAGCCCTGGCGATACTTCTTTTCAAGATTCTTCTTCTCAAAGGCCGCCATGCTTTCAGGTGATGCCGTATTTACATCGGGCTCCTCGAAGATTTCCATGTAGTTTGTGTAAAGACGTGCCATTTCATCAAAGATCACTGAGTGCTTCGAGCCAATCTCAGACAGCAACTTTGCATACAGAGGACAATATGTCTCCTCTGCCGCAGCCTTTCGAAAGACCATTGTCATAAAGTCACGCACAAATTCAACAACCTGGCCTTCTGACGCAACGACTGTGCCGCCCTCCTCAAGAGATACGGACTCCTGGCCAAGAATCTGAAAGAGAAACTCACGAATCTCAATATAGGTGCCTGGACTGAACTTGTTGAGCTTCAGACGAATGATACGATTTAGAATCTTTTCCTCGAGGGGTTCAGAGTTGTTCTTGAAACGACTCTGATACCGCCCTGTCGGAGGACCAGTGTAGACTGGCGTGGTTGCCTGCCTCGGGCCCTTGGGCAAGACAGGCGGCCCTGCAACTGGAGCGGTCATGGGCCGAACAAACTGTCTCTGACTCGGCGGCCTCCACTGTTGTGACTGACCCGTAGAGCCCGCACCACCCCTACGCCAATCACCTCCATTCCGTGCTGATGTAAGTGTCTTCGAGTCCAATACACCCTTCAGGTTCTGTATTCTTGAAAGGATATCCGTAGATACAGAACCTGTAACTTGTGATCGAAGTGCTAGAACGGCACTGACCAAAGTAGAGGGCTCTTGAACCTGAGACATTACTACCGATGGTTTAATACTTTTTTCCATCGTAAATGACCGTAGTTTTGACAAGCATGCGTTCAAATTTAATGGCTTTCACATTTGTATTCTTGTAGATGGATATCGAAGCCCTTATTCGTGAATCAAGAGCCGAGGGTCTCATTGAAACACTCGGCTTTCAGACGAAGACAGGACGAGAGAGAATGAAACAACAACTCCGTTTCTTTACTTCCGACACAAAAACCCTTCAACGTCGTCAGAAGACTCTTAATGATATTCGGCAAAGCATTGGAGTCCAGAGAAAGGAACTTGAGAACTGTTTTATGGAACTCGGTCGTCTCGAACCAGATCTCAAAGTCTTCTTTGATCGCTCTGATGTTGAAACAAATTCATATCAACAGATTCTCTTTTCGGGCTGGAAGGCCACGGAAATCTTTGACACAATTCCTTTTATGTTATTTGTCGTCTCGTATTTCAAGCAATACGCAGTTCCTTTTCTTGCAGTCATGACACCTATCTTTATGATTGTTCTTCCGTATCTAGCTCTACGATTTATGTATGAATTGCCTATTACAGTTGAGGCTTATATGAGTCTTCTTATGTCAACACTCGGCTTTCAACCAGGCAAACCGATTCAGCTCAAACAGGCTGTTCAAGTCTTTATGACAGTGCTTTCTGTGGGGCAGAGTATCTATCAACCCATTCAGAATTCCTATCACGTAGCTCATATTGATGAAGATATCATTGAGAAAGGCTATGCACTTGAGAGAGTTGCAGCTATTCTTGAAACTCTACGCGGATGGATGCCGCCACATCTGAAGCCTGCAAATAGTCTTGAAACATGGCTCGGCGACCCGAGAAAGAATTTTGCGTTATCCTGGGATCTTCCGTTTCGTCTGCGTATAGCTTTATATACACTTGGAGATATTGAAGTTCTCTTTCGTCTAGCGACCTGTGAAGATTTACAGCCCGTTCGGTTTGTTCATTGTCAGAGACCATTTGTCTTAATTAAGAAGGGCCTTGATCCGTTCTTGAAGAGAGAAATACGTGTTCCCTATACTTTCCGCACCAAGCAAACACATTCTCTTCTCACGGGCCCGAATCGTGGTGGCAAGTCTTCTGTCTTGCGATCACTGCTTCTGTCAGTCTATATGGCTCAGACGTTTGGCTATGCATTCTTTGAGGACACAATGATTCTGCGGCCTTTCACGTGGATTGCCACAGGCCTGCGTCTTGAAGATCGCCCTGGTTCTGCATCCATGTTTGAATCAGAGGTCGATTTTGCAAAGACAATTCTTCAGGAAAATTCAGGTATAGGTCTTGTTGTCTTTGATGAGCTGTTTCATAGCACAAATCCTCCTGATGGAGAGAGAACTGCATCAATCTTTCTTGAGCAGCTATGGAAAAAGACAAATGTTGTGAGTCTTGTCAGCACACACGTCTTTTCACTTGTGGATCGTTCTGAAAAGCATATTCAGCGTCTCTGTGTTCCTGCGTTCAAGGATCTATCAGGAGGACTTCAATTTACCTATACATTAGGCCCTGGTATCTGCAAAGAAAGCAGCGTTGACATGATTCTAAGAGAAAGAGGTCTCCTAGCGACGTAACTTTCTGCTTTTACGCTTGCCACCTTTCATGCATTTCTTATGGATTTCTTCAGCAAGGTCTTTTGCCTCACTGAGAAATAACTTGATCTGTTTGAGTGATTCGTTTGCTTCCTTGCTGAACTCACTTGAAGGCTCAGGGAGAACCTTTTTTAATTCAAACTCTAATGATTCAATGACTTCCATAAGAGATTCCTCAGAATTATTGTTCATTTTCTATTTAGTGCGGCTATCTTTGTCTCCGGAAAAGAAGCCCCGAGAAAAGAATGAACACCCTCAGCGACGCCCTGACAATCGGAATGGTTCTTGCCCTTGTGTTTGGTGCTCTTTGCTTTTACCTCTACAGCCGCATTACACAGCTCGAGAAGCGTGTTGGTCTAACAGAGAACATCCTGCTGGATCTGAAGATGGCGACCGAGAATACGCTCATGTCAATGTCTCAACAGGAGGCCCCTGAGCAGTATCATCGCGTGGAGCCGATCTCTGAGCCGACGCCGATTGAGAAGGAGGAGGTTGAGAACATCAGTGATGAGGACTTTTACAAGTCAGTTCTCCAGCAGGTGGCTCAGGAGGTGCCTCTTGCCCCTACGGCTTCGGGTGTAGAGGTTAACTATGAGGCGATGTCTCTGAAGGAGCTGAAGGCGGCGGCGAAGGAGCGTAACCTCCACATCACAAAGGACATGAACAAGAAGGACTTTATCCTGGCTCTGAAGCGTAGTGACACGGGTCTGCCGCAGCAGCAGCCCAAGATCGCCGAGCCTCTTGCTGGCAGCGAGGCTGGTAAGCCCGAGGAGGGTTTCCCTGTTGATCTGGGTCAGAATGTAAATCCTAACTCTGAGTAGCAAGTATGGCCACAGATAGTCAGTTTTTTCGTGTAAGAACAGATCCCGATTATTACAAAGGTGTAGATCAGTTTGAAAGCAGATCAACTGCTTACAGGACTGTTCTGGCTGAAAAGAATACGATTGCGACACCTGATAATCGTTTTCCTGGATGGGCTGCTCCGATGTCCGATGGTCGTCTTGTAACAGATTACCGTCCTCACTGTGCTGGAAATATTCCTGCTGGAAAGCAATTTGCGACAAAGGGCTGGATTCAGAATAATGCAGAGGATATCATTCGTGTCTCAAGAGAGCGTCAGGTGAAGCAGAATGGTGCATCTCTTGGCCTTGACATGACGGTTGTTCCTCCTCCTGCGAATGTTGTAAAGTGCGAGGCCACACAGTGTTGGATCGCCCCGACAGGGGTTCCGAATGGTATTGGCACAGAAAGAGCCTACGATAAGGCTCCTGAGCTCTTTGGGACTTTTAACTATAAATCAAACGGGCCTGCTGCACCTTCACGAACACTTCTGACGACGCGGTTTGAGGGTGGACGTAACTCACCGAGGGGGCGTGAGTTCAAGCCGCTTGGATCGGGTCGTGTTAAAGCGTAAACTATTTCTAGACTGCCTAAACTTTGAGGCAGTATAGAGTTAGTATGAAGACCATTCTTGCATTTGATATTGGTATTCGTAATCTTGCCTGGTGTGTAATGAAGAAGACTGATGTATCAGGTGCTCCTGTGCA
>Ga0007809_10000071_pt1 | contig 36985 bp, 29 predicted proteins | sample CryBogCBE02Aug07_FD_60383 | JGI IMG/M metagenome (GOLD analysis project Ga0007809, IMG submission 60383) | Freshwater microbial communities from Crystal Bog, Wisconsin, USA - CBE02Aug07 | ecosystem: Environmental > Aquatic > Freshwater > Lake | place: Crystal Bog, Wisconsin, USA | collected...
GATCATGGGAGTGATCGTGGGAGTGATCGTGAGCATGATGATGGCCATGGGTGTGGGAATGGTGATCCAGGTGTTGGCCCGCCACACCAGGCCTCAGTGCTGCATCGTGGTCGCGTAGATAATGCTGACGCAACAGATCCTTTCCGTAGTCGCCCCCGTTGGGTGTCCTCACCAGCGTATGAATGTGAAACTTGGCTGGCAATTCGTTGGTCAGAAAAACTCCTGAATGGTGATCAAACTCAGCCATGATCACGGGGCTTTGAATCCGATAGTAAAACGTGTCATGTTCTTTGGTGCCGCCGATCCAAGAAAAATAAGTCTCATGGAGATGATCTTGAACCTCTTGCATTCGAGCTTTGTTGGGCCCATCAGGCAAGGGCTCAATAAAATGATTCACTAATTCTAAAAGTCGACTTTGTTGGCTTGCATTGAACTCTCGTGCTGCAATTCCCTCATAAGCAATGATGCGGTTGTCTTGCATGGCACCCCCGAGATGCAATTGATCCGCTTTGTGACGACGACCTTCGGGCAAATCGCCTCCTACGACGTTGTGATAAACAATGGCTTTATTGCGTTGACTCTCACTCAGCGAGGTGATCAAGGACAATCCTTTTTGTTCCTCATCCTCAAACATTTTGAGGCCTGCGTGCTCCCCTTCATCGATCGTATTGGGCTCGGCTCCCATGAAAGTGGGTGATAACACCATTTGGTCTTTGATAACCAAACAATTGAGGGCCAAATGATGGCCACTGATTTGCCAACCCCAAGGCTCATTCAAAGAAGGTAAGCCAAACATCGTAAAGTTGTAGCTCCATTCGCCAAGCACTTTAGTATTGTGGGTGAGCGTACCCAAAAAATGATTGATACGCATCGTATTGCGGGTCTTCTCAAATCCCTTGGGTGACAAACTGCACGACATGACCCGCAAAATAGACTCCCTCTGAGCCAACTCTAACTCCTCAAGTCGCAAGCCATAGCGATAAATGTACATCTCCGTGTTATTCCAGCGTCGCCATTCGCGTGCATCAATGGGCAGACTCACCAATTGGCGTTGCTCAGGATTGAGAAGAGAAAGCATATCCAAGGCCGCAAGGTACATTGCTTTCACGGGAGCCTCTTGTCGCTGTGGCTTAAAAAGATGGGGGATCACTTGACCATTGGTAGTCACGCCCACAAAATCTTGAGCATAAAGCGCATCCCAAGGATCAAACAACAATGCTTTGGGGTAAGGGTTGGCAAGACCCGCATCTCCATGTTGGTACGCATCACGACCTTGAAAGGCGGCCACCCTGGGATACTCCAAGGTTGGGACAAAGGGGCGAAAGTCTTTTGGATCGATCAAGAATTGACTCCCGTTGAGTGCTCATGCTTATCTGGCTGTGTATTCATCTCCAAAGCATCCGAATTGAAACCCACACCAAACTCTCCGCAAACCAAGGACCACAAACTTTTAGCCTGAATGGGTGTACTGAGCTCATGCGGCTCCCCATGCCAAGCCACATGTTGATCGGGCCGAATTAAAACCAATGTGGAGGTGTAAAAATCTTTGAACAATGAAGTCGTACCTTCAGGCGTGGCTAAAGGAGCCAAGTCTTGAGCAGAAAAGATGGTGAGAGGGATTCCTTTTAATCGTGCCTCCTCTTGGAGGAAGTGGACCGCATCTGGTTGCCCCAGATTGACCAAGGTAAAACCAGTGCCAAAGTGATCAAAGCAAGAGACTCCCGGCGATAGCCACACATGAGGAGCCCGAGCACCCGAGCGCAACACTGGGCTAAGCTCATCCCAAGTATCTGGTGGGGCAGGCATGTTTTCTGTCATCACGATTGGAGAGGACTCGTAACGCTCTCCCAATTGCAAGCCTACCGTGAGATATTGAGCAGCATCTTCCTTTAGGATTTGCTCGCCCAACATAGCTCTGGCCTCATGAGCCTCGAGGGTGTCAGCCTCAAAATTGGTCGGCACTTGCCAGCCGTCCATGACCGCGGCACACTGCACGCCAAATCCGGCATTGCGAAGCCCCATCGGACGGCGCTCTAACTCAAAGCTTTCGATCAAATGCTTCCCCCCCCAGCCTTTGATCACGGCATCCAACTTCCAACACAGATTCATCACATCACCGATGCCAGTGTTCATGCCCATCCCCCCCAAAGGGGTGAATAAATGCGCTGCGTCACCAACTAAAAATGCATTACCTTTTTGGTAACGATCGGCCACCAAAGCCAAGCCGCCTCGCCAAGGACCGCCGGAGAGAATTTCAAACTCCAAATCAGGTTGCTTTCGCAAAGTTTCGTCATTGGTCAATAAAGAGCTCACGACCTCTCGCGGATCAAGCTCCCTCCAATCCACTCCCGGTGGAACTTGGTAGTGAACGACCCAACGCTCTTGTCCGTCTTGGGCAAACATTAAGCCGCGCAAATGTGGGTTGATGATCCAATTGGAGTGTGCAGGCACACGAGCACTTCTCTCTTGAAGGTGGGGTGCACGTATGTAGTAAGACAACATTGTGCCTCCCATGAATGATCTCTCCAAGCTACCGTCCTCACCGTGCAGTTGCGCACCGATCGCTTTTCTGACCAAACTATTGGCACCATCTGCACCAATCAAAAATCGCGCATGAACCGTGTAGGTTTGTCCGCTTGGGTCTGAGATTAACGCCTCAATGGGATACTGACGACTTGGGCCGGAATCAATAAAACTCATTAACCGGTGCCCAAAACGAATGTTAGAGCCGGTGAATGCATGGGCATGGTGACAGAGCTCTTGCTCAAGCGTGATTTGAGAGATGTGGTTGGGCAACTCGGGAGTGGGCCAATTGGAGATAGGCCTTGGCATGCGGGCAAACTCCTCACCACAAAACCTCGTGACATAGGCAGAGGCTCTTTGTACATGAGCTGGGAGTCCCGCTTGTCTTAATGATTCATGAATTCCAAGACGACGAAAATACTCCATCGACCTTGAATTGGTGGTATTGCATTTGGGATGTTGTGCAGTGGTAGGCTGATCGGTCACCACCAACGTATCGACTTGCCTGAACCCGAGCTCAATGGCAGCACTGAGTCCTACAGGACCTGCACCCACGACCAAGACATCGGTGGTCAACTCTTGCTCGGCGAGGCGTCTTGTTGTAGTCATCACTTTACACAAAGTCCCTTCAGATTAAATTGAACCTTTGGACTCTAGCTTATGCGGCCTTGAAGGTCTAGGGGAAAAACCCGCCATCCCTCAAAAGCTCGGGGAACGCTCAAAAATCGATATCCCTTTTAGAACAGGCCATTGAAAGGAATGTAGGTCCGACCCAAGGCAGATCTTTTACAATCGCCTGATTGCTACATTTGACTCAAGGACGACAGATATCATGAACAAAGAAATGGCCCAAGTCCTCACCCAAACTGGCCCTAATACGCCCATGGGAAATTTGCTGAGACGCTACTGGGTACCGGTAGTCTCAAGCCAAGAAGTTGCACTTCCCGATGGCCCCCAAGTCAAGACCCAGATCATGGGGGAACACTTGGTGGTCTTCAGAGACACCCAAGGTGAAGTGGGTGTGGTGAGTGAATTTTGTTCTCACCGCGGCGTGTCACTTTTTTTTGCCCGAAACGAAGAAGGCGGGCTAAGGTGTGCCTACCACGGATTGAAGTTTGATCGTCACGGGAAATGCATTGAAGTGCCCTCCGCTCCGGAGATGTGTGCAAAGATGAATATCAAAGCCTATCCTTGTATCGAGCGAGCTGGCTTGGTCTGGGCTTACATGGGACCGGCAGAGTTTCAACCCGCCCCCCCAGAACTCGAATGGAGCACACTCCCCTCCAGTCATGTCTTCATCTCCAAGCGCGAGCAAGAATGTAATTTTCTCCAAGCCATGGAAGGCGGCATTGACACCGCCCACGTCTCTTATGTCCACCGCTTTGAAGTTGACCGCGACCCGATGCACGTGGGCACGGAGGCATTGAAATACATCAAGGCTGACGGTAATGTCATCTTCACCATTGAAAAAACAGACTTTGGTTTGACCCTGTTTGGCCGAAGGAATGCCGATGAGGACCATTACTACTGGCGCATCACTCAGTTCATCTTCCCTTGGTACACACTGATTCCACCTTTTGGTCACCACGCATTGGGCGGGCATTTATGGGTTCCTAAAGATGACCATCACTGCTGGGCATGGAGTATTAATTTCCACCATGACAAGCCTTTGTCTGATCAAGAAGTGAATGACATGAGTGATGGAAAGGGAATACACGTGGAGTATGAAGCTCCAGGCAGTTTTAGACCTAAACAAAACATGGATAACAACTACTTGATTGACCGTGTTGCTCAAAAAAACAAAGAAACTTTCAGCGGTGTTTTTGGCATCTCCATGCAAGACGCATCGCTTCAAGAGAGTATGGGTCCTATACAAAACCATGAGGAAGAAAAACTTCTGCCCACCGACCGAGCCATCGTGATGGCCAGGCGCATGCTCTATGAAGCGGCCATGAATTTGCAAGCCAACCCCCAAGCATTACCCGCTCTTGAGCCCAAGAGCCACCATGTGCGCGCTGCGGGTGTGATCTTGCCCAAAACCGTAGATCCCTTGGCCTGGTCTAAGGAGCATTTGGCCGGTGGATTGGATCGACCGCTCTACACCATTTGATCAAGGCCGTCAAAAAAAACTCACCATGCAAGTCACCCCGTCTCTCACGCTTTACTTCGATGGCTCTTGTCCATTGTGTCAAGCAGAAATTGAATACCTGAGACACAAAGACAAGAGAGGTGCGCTTGCTTTCATTGACATCACTCAAGCCGGTGTTGAAATTGAACAAAGTGGCCTGTCATGCGAGCGTGCGATGCAATTGATGCAAGGTCGCCTGCTCAGTGGCGAGGTGATTGAAGGCGTACCCGTTTTTGCCACGGCCTATCAATTGGTGGGATTAAGGACATTGGCGTGGATCTTAAGTCGTCCCTCGCTCCAAGGTTTCTTAGGGTATGGGTATGCAGCCTTTGCAAAGCGGCGTCACCGGTTTTCTCGTTGGCTTGGACCCGCCGCTCTCAAGATCAGCAGACGATTGACTCGCCAAAAAACACTTATCAACGAAGCCACCCAAAAGCCGAGTTGAGCTAATTGTTCGATATTAGCTTTAACTGGCGATCAAGAAATCTCTTGAAATTCCCATCCCCAAATCATTGACTCGATCCAGAAATTGAGTCAAAAATGCATGCAATCCATTGGCCAAAATTTCTGAAATTACACCATACTGCAACTCGGACCTGAGTTTTCCTGCTCTCCTAATGGTCTCCACCGATTGGTCATTAGCCAAGACCTCTAAGTTAGAGACGACTTCATTCATGCTCGCATGCACCGAGCGCGGCATGTCCGATCGTAAGATGAGCAACTCGGCCACGCGCTCAGGACTGATCACATCTCTGTAGACTTTGCGATAGATCTCAAAACCTGAGACACTTCGCAAAATCGCACTCCAATGGTAAAAATCATATTCTTGGTCTTTGGCATTGGCTGCACCAAAAAAGTCACTCTGCACAGCGTGAAATTTCACATCGACGAGCCTGGCCGTATTGTCAGCTCTCTCTAGAAAAGTTCCAAGGCGCATAAAACGCAATGACTCGTCGATTAACATGGTCCCCACGGTAACGCCTCTTGAGAGGTGTGAGCGATATTTAACCCATTCAAAGAACTGCCCTGGATCACGCTCAAAGTCGCCTGCCTTTAATCGGCGGTTAAGCTCAAGCCAAGTTTGGTTTTGAGTCTCCCAGACTTCAGTGGTGAGTGTTCCTCGCACAGCTCGGGCATTCTCTCTCGCTCCTTTGAGGCAGGAGATGATAGAGGATGGATTGCTCTCATCTTTGACCATGAACTCCATCACACGAGAGGGGACCACTTCTCCATGGATTTTTTGATAAGCATGGGTCAATTCGCTGATTGACAAAAGTCCTTGCCAACCCACCTGAGCAACGGCAGTGGACTGAGGCAAGAGAGATGTTTGGTAATTCACATCCAGCATACGAGCGGTGTTTTCAGCACGCTCGGTGTAGCGAGACATCCAATAAAGGTGATCAGCAGTGCGTGAAAGCATAAGTCTAGTACTCCAAAATCCAAGTGTCCTTCGTGCCACCACCTTGTGAGGAGTTGACCACCAAAGAGCCCTCTTGCAAAGCCACACGCGTTAAGCCACCGGGCACCATTTGAACTGTTTTCCCACTCAAAACAAAGGGCCTCAAATCAATGTGCCTGGGCGCCACACCTGAATCCACATAGGTAGGGCAAGACGACAAACTGAGGGTAGGTTGCGCAATGTAGCGTTGCGGGTCACTGATGAGTGCAGCTCGAAATTGCTCAATCTCAGACTTTGAGGCGGTGGGGCCCACCAGCATGCCATATCCACCTGCACCATGCACCTCCTTGACCACCAATTCAGACAAATGATCCAAGGTGTACTTCAAATCTTCACTTTCACGGCAAATGTAGGTTGGGACGTTATGAAGAATGGGTTTCTCGCCCAAATAGAACTCAATCATCTTGGGCACAAACGGATAAATGGACTTGTCATCTGCGATGCCTGTTCCCACTGCATTGCAGATATTGACATGTCCTTGGCGGTAGGCTTGCATGAGACCAGGGCAGCCCAACGTGGACTGAGGCCTAAAGACGGCTGGGTCTAAAAAATCATCGTCGACGCGACGATAAATAACATCCACGCGCCTGGGCCCTTGGGTGGTGCGCATATAAACAAAATCGTCTTTGACAAAAAGATCCTTGCCCTCTACAAGCTCAACGCCCATTTGTTGAGCCAAAAATGCATGTTCAAAATAGGCCGAGTTGAACATCCCCGGGGTCAAGACCACCACGGTCGGTTCTGACGAGGACGCTGGGGAGCAGTTTCTGAGTGTCTCCAAGAGCAAATCAGGGTAATGGGCCACTGGGGCCACTGGGTGCAAGCGAAAGAGTTCTGGGAAGAGACGCATCATCATTTTGCGGTCCTCCAACATATAGCTCACACCTGAGGGAACTCGCAAATTGTCCTCCAAGACATAGTATTCGCCAACGCCTTGCTCGTTGGCTGCGCGCACTATGTCTATTCCACTGATGTGCGAGTAGACCTGATGAGGGACGTTCACACCCAGCATTTGAGGTCTAAATTGAGCGTTTTCCAGCACCTGCGCGCTTGGAATCAAACCCGCCTTCAAAATTTCTTGATCGTGATAGACATCATGGATAAAACGGTTCAATGCCTGAACGCGTTGCACCAAACCTTTTTCCAAAGATTGCCACTCATGGCTTGGGATGATGCGTGGAATCAAATCAAAAGGAATCAAGCGCTCAGTCCCGTCACCTTCTGCGTCCTTCTCCCCATAAACCGCAAAGGTAATACCCACTCGCCGAAACACCATCTCCGCCTCAGCTCTGCGGGTTTTCATTTGTTCTTGTGTTTGCTTGGACAACCAGTCCTGGTACGTCTCGTAGTGCGCTCTGAGTTGCCCCAAATCTGCACTGCCTTGCCCACCCGGCAAGCGAGCATACATTTCATCAAATGGTTTCATCAAACTGACTCCTTGACCACATTTAGCAAGTAGCTTGCCATAAACGGATCCACTTTACCAACCTAATTAGCACCAACTTGGTGCAAATCAAAGAAAATTCAGATGATATTGATATTCATGTAGCCAAATCACCAGTTTGGTGCGAAATTGATCTTCATTTCACTTTGAATGGCACATCTGGTCGCACTACACTGGCTTGTCTTTTGCTAAAGAGTCTAGACCATGACCATACACGTAGCACTCAACCACATCAGCCACTACCGCTATGACCGCTGGGTCAAATTGGGGCCACAAATTGTGCGACTCCGACCTGCGCCCCACAGTCGCAACAAAATCATCTCCTACTCACTCAAAGTCGAGCCAGATGTACATTTTGTGAATTGGCAACAAGACCCATTTGCCAACTACCAAGCACGGTTGGTATTTCCTGAGCCCACACAAGTCTTCAAAATCACAGTTGACTTGGTGGTTGAGATGGCGGTCTTCAATCCCTTTGATTTTTTCTTAGAGCCTCGCGCTGAGAATTACCCTATCTCTTACAGTAAAGATCTAGGCGCAGAGCTCACTCCTTATTTGGCTTGTGATCCACTCACACCACTTCTCACGCAGTACATCAAGGACATCGATCACACGCCGTGTAGGACCATTGATTTTTTAGTCAAACTCAACCAACAAGTCCACCACTCGGTTCGCTACTTGATTCGACTCGAGCCTGGTGTTCAAACTCCTGAAGAAACGCTCACCTTGGGTTCAGGGTCTTGTAGAGATTCGGCATGGCTTTTGGTTCAATTGCTCAGACGCTGTGGCATGGCGGCTCGGTTTGTATCTGGCTATTTAATTCAGTTGAAGGCGGATGTGAAATCCATTGATGGGCCCAGTGGAACTGATGTCGATTTCACCGATTTGCATGCGTGGTGTGAAGTTTATTTGCCAGGTGCTGGCTGGGTTGGACTTGATGCTACCTCGGGACTCTTGACTGGCGAGGGACACATCCCATTGGCGTGCACGCCACAACCGTCGGGTGCTTCACCCATTGAGGGATTGGTTGATGAAGCAGAGGTTGAATTTGAACACCACATGAGTGTGGCGCGAGTTCTAGAAACACCTCGTGTGACGCTGCCGTATCAAGACAGTCAGTGGCGAGAGATCTTGGCTTTGGGTGAACGTGTTGATGAACAAATGCTTCGCCAAGACACTCGCCTCACGATGGGAGGCGAGCCCACCTTTGTCGCCACGAGCGACCGGGACGCAGCAGAGTGGAACACGGACGCACTAGGGCCCACAAAACGTAAGTTCGCAACCTCCTTGGTCCATAAACTCAGGGAAGAATACGGTCGGGGTGGTTTTCTTCATTTTGGACAAGGCAAATGGTACCCTGGTGAGCAATTACCCCGATGGGCCCTGAGCATTTGTTGGCGCAGCGATGGCGTGCCGAGTTGGAACAATCCAGACTTGTTTGCCGATGAATCTGAGCCAAGCTTTTACACCTCTCACGATGCAAAAGCTTTTTTGCATGATCTCACCACTGAACTCGGGCTTCCCACTCGTCACATTCAAACGGGCTATGAAGATACGTTTTATTATTTGTGGCGCGAGAGAAGACTGCCCGTCAATGTTGACCCCTTTGATTCTCGCTTGGATGATGAAATGGAGCGCGCCCGACTCCTCAGGGTATTTGAACAAAAGTTAGGCAGTGAAATCGGCTATTTGCTGCCCATTCAAATCAACCCCAATTACAAAGGCCACTCCAGCACTCCAAGATGGCTCTCAAGTCCATGGTTCATGCGAGAAGAAAGGTTGTACCTCATCCCTGGCGACTCCCCCATGGGGTATCGACTGCCCCTGGATTCATTGCCCTGGGTCAAATCGGAGGACTATCCGTTTCAACATGAATTGGATCCCTTTGCCGCGCGAGCCCCACTCTCTAACCCTGAGCTTAAGTTTCAGTCCCCCACACTCCAAGTAGACCCCGTGGCCACAAACCCTTGGGGCCTTTCAATTCAAACCATCAAAACCAAGTTGCATCAATGGATGCCCTTTTGGTTTGCCTCCAACGCAGAAGCTCTACAAGCACTGAGCGCACCCAGCGACAAGACCGGCTCAAACGACGCTCACAGCAATGACTCGCACTCTGAGTCCGATCGGGCACCTGCGCAGCAAGAGTCGGCACCCTGGATTGTGCGCACTGCTTTATGCGTAGAAACACGTGACCCTAGACGAGCCAATGGTCCCAAGGGAGAGAGTGTGGGCGAGAAATACGGTGTCATCTACGTCTTCATGCCTCCCTTGTCGGAACTTGAGGACTATTTGGCATTGCTGCGTGCAGTTGAAAAAACAGCACAAAAGCGGGGAGTCAAAATTGTCCTTGAAGGCTACCCTCCTCCCAGAGATCCGCGCTTGAAGGTCCTCCAAGTTACGCCCGACCCTGGCGTGATTGAGGTCAATATCCATCCCGCCCACTCTTGGCGCGAGTTGGTCGCCAATACGGAGTTTTTATACGATGCAGCCCACCTCACGGGTCTCTCGGCTGAGAAGTTCATGACCGATGGAAAACACGCGGGTACAGGAGGCGGTAACCATGTGGTCTTGGGTGGAGCCACACCTGCAGACAGTCCATTTCTTCGTCGACCCGAGCTACTAGCATCGTTGATTTTATTTTGGCACAACCACCCCTCTTTGAGTTATCTCTTTAGTGGCCTCTTCATTGGACCAACCTCTCAAGCACCACGGGTGGACGAGGCGCGCAATGATCAGGTCTACGAATTGGAGATCGCCATCAAGGAGATTTATCGTCAACGCCAACAGCATCACCAAGCCATGCCGCCGTGGACTGTGGACAGAACTTTACGCAATATCTTGATCGACGTCACAGGCAACACCCATCGTTCTGAGTTTTGCATCGACAAGATGTACTCCTCCGATAGCGCAACAGGCCGCTTGGGGCTCTTGGAGCTCAGAGCGTTTGAGATGCCCCCCCATGCGCGCATGAGCGTTGTCCAGCAACTCCTCATTCGCGCCTTGGTGGCACGATTCTGGGATGAACCCTATTTGGCCCCCGTGACCCGTTGGGGCACTGAGTTGCACGACCGATTTTTATTGCCAAGTTTCATAAGACAAGATTTTCAAGATGTGCTTGAAGACATGCGTCACGCTGGCTTCGCGTTTGACCCTGCTTGGTTTGAACCTCATTTTGAATTCCGTTTCCCCACCATTGGTGAAGTGATGCACTCGGGAATGGTGATCACCCTTAGAAATGCTCTGGAGCCTTGGCATGTCATGGGAGAAGAGGGAACTTCCGGAGGGACCGCACGGTATGTCGACTCTTCGCTGGAGCGCATTGAAGTCCACATCAAAGGATTCAACCCCTCTCGATATGCCCTCACAGTGAACCAGCGCCCCTTGCCCATGCACCCCACCGGCATTAGCACCGAGTATGTAGCAGGCGTGCGATTTAAAGCTTGGTCTCCCCCATCGTCATTGCACCCCACCATTGGCGCTCATGCACCTTTGACCTTTGACTTGTATGACACCTGGTCTAAACGTGCAGTAGCGGGTGCCCAGTACTGTGTGGCTCACCCGGGAGGGCTGAATTACACCAACTACCCAGTCAACGCCTACGAGGCCCAAAGCCGAAGGGTCTCTCGCTTTTTGCAAATGGGTCATACGCCAGGGAACTGGAATGTACCCAGTGCATCGATTGAGTTGCCAGTGAACCAAGAGTTTCCACTCACTTTGGATTTGAGACGGAGTTAAGGCTTGTACAGCATCAAAGCGCTTGCCTGCTTGTCCCCCAAAGATAAACAAGTGTGTAACCAGGGTTCAAGCAGTGGTCTTAATGACATGAGACAATGAAGAGATGCTCGACACCTCTTCTCTCTCCTTTGATCCTCAGCCAAACCCCATGAAGTCTAGTCCAAGCGATTTGGATCAATTTTTGGCGAACTCAACCCGTGAATTGGTTCAAGAACAATCAGCTCATTACCAAGAGCTGCTGGCACAATCGACGCTCTCCCCAGACTCGCAATCCCCTCAGAAGGACAGCGCCAAGTCAACCCCGACTTTGGCTCGCCATTGGCAAACCTTTTTTGATCATCTGGATACACGTGATGTCCAAGCCTTGAATCAAAAGCAAAAGGAATTGGAGAGACAAATTAAAGACAATGGTGTGACTTATAACGTCTACACCGACCAACATGGACCTCAGCGGCCGTGGTCCTTGGACTTGTTTCCTTTCATCATCAATGAGCAGAGTTGGCAAACGCTAGAGAGCGCCATCACTCAACAAGTGAAACTCTTGCAACTCATCATGGCCGATATTTATGGGCAACAAAGTCTCACCAAGTCTGGCCTTTTACCGCCCGCTTTAGTCAATGGACACCCCGGTTTTTTACGCAATATGCAAGGTGTTAAGCCTTTAGGTGGGCAACATCTGCACATCGTCGCCTTTGACGTTGCACGCTCTCCTAACGGTGAGTGGAGACTGCTCTCTCAGCGCGCCCAAGCACCCTCTGGCTTAGGATATTTGCTGGAAAACAGAAGCATCATCTCACGCTTATTTCCTCAGGCCATGTCCACCTTGGGAGTGCAGGGACTGCACTTGACTTATCGCAACATGATGGATCACCTCAAAGAGGCTGCGGGTCATGGAACACAGTCGCACATTGCACTTCTCACACCTGGCCCTTACAACGAGACCTATTTTGAGCATGCTTACCTGGCCAGATTTTTGGGAGCCACCTTGGTACAAGGGCGAGATTTAACGGTGAGGAACCAACACTTGTACCTGAACACCTTGCGGGGACTGGAGCCCGTGCATGGGCTGATCAAACGACTAGATGATGAGTTCTTGGACCCCTTAGAGTTGCGCGAGGACTCGAGTCTTGGCGTACCGGGACTCATGCAAGTCATTCGAGCCGGCAATGTGCTCATTGCCAACGCCCCAGGGGCTGGTGTTTTGGAGTCGCCCGCATTGCTCGGGTTCTTACCCGCCATTTGTCAATCCTTGCTGGGTGAGCCCCTAAAACTGTCGAGCTTGTCGACATGGTGGTGCGGTGAGAAAGCCGCTTTTGAAAGCGTCTCACCCCAACTCAATGACTGCGTCATCAAACCTACCTACCCCTATCAAGCTCAACGCCCGACTAGGCCCTATACAACGCTTGCGCGCCACTTGAGTGAAGTCAATTTGGATAATTTGAGGCAAGAAATCCGGGCCCAACCCGATCAGTACACTGCGCAAAAGTACTTGCCCTTATCTCAATTGCCAACCTGGGAACAGCACGGAATTAGTTCCCGGTCTTGTATTTTGAGAGTTTTTGCGATCCGCCAACCCAATGATCAGTGGAGTGTTTTGCCGGGTGGCTTGGCAAGACTTGCCACCCAAGGAGCCCAAATTGCCTCCATGCAAAGAGGCGGTAGCAGTGCAGATGTCTGGGTTCAAGGAAAACCCCACACAACCCCAGCGTCAGCCGTATTTGCGAATACGGAGCTGGACCTGGGGGTGAAAAAAAGAATTGTCACATCCCGGGCTGCCGAGAATTTGTATTGGCTTGGACGCTACAGCGAGCGTAGCGAGAACATATTGCGCCAAGTCAGACTCACCTTAGAGGGACTCAATGCAGAGCAACAGTTCTCCTCCTTATGGAGGCGCTGGGTTTCTCGTCTCGCTTATCAACAAGGTCTTATCGATGTCGATATGAGTTCGACTCCAGAGCTCTACACAGAACCCAGGCATTTTGAGCGACGATTGATCGCTTGCTTGGAGGCGTTGAGCAGTGTGACTAGCCTGGGCTTTAACCTGAGGGCATTGCAATTGGCTGCATCAGCTGTGCGCGAAAGGCTGTCCTTGGATCATTGGCTTCTCATTGAACGCACACAACAAGAGTTCTCAGACTCCGCCAAGCGCTGGTCGGAGAGTGACTACTACCCGCTCACCGAAGTCATTAGAGTTTTAAGCAACACCCACAACCAACTGGCCGCGATCACAGGGGCTCAAACGGACCGAATGGTCAGGGACGATGGCTGGCGATTGCTCAGCGTTGGTCGCCATGTTGAGCGACTAAGCTATCTCTCTCAAGTCTTGGATGGGGCATTGAACGTGGGCGGCTTATCACAATTGGATAGCGACGATACGTGCTTTTTGACTTTACTGAACCTCTTTGATAGCACCATCACCTTTCAAGCTCAGCACCAGCAAAGTCGAAGCTTAAAGGCACTCTTTGATTTGATTGTCTTGGATCGTGACAATCCGAGATCACTCGCCTGGGTAGCCCAAACACTCAGAGGACGCTTGGCCAAATTGGCAGGATGTAGTCCGTTGGAGCTCGATGCATTGGCACTCATGGTACCCAAGCCTGAGACTTGGGTGAGTTCCTCAACATCAGGGGATAACACTGCCAATGACTTGATGACCTTGTCAACACACTTGCAAACTGGCTTGGGACAAACATTGAAAGTCTCCAATGCCATTGGAGAGAAGTATTTCACCCACACGTTGAATGCCCAACAGTCTCAGATGCAACACCAAGCAACGCAATTCCTTCCCAATCGAATGTCATGCATTGACGACTTCAATCTTCGTCGGGGGAATCAACGTTGAGACTGAAAGTTACTCACACGAGCCTGTACCGGTATCAACCCGCAGTCGAGACGGCTCAACATTTTTTGCACCTCAAACCCCGTGAGATGCCATGCCAGCGACTAGAGAGCCACCACTTGAGCATCGCTCCTGAACCAACAGAGCTTTTCGAATCCAAGGATTTTTATCAAAATCCAACCCATTACTTGGCACTTCTCACACAACATGAACGTTTGAGCATCACCTCCGAGAGTGTATTAAACACATGGTCCTTTGGCCAACCTCAGCACCCCTTCGCTCAGATGGATTTGCACTGGGGTCACACAACCGAGTCCTCCTCCTATCAAGTCCAAACACACGTTCAGATGCAAGGATCTGACTACAACACTTTTCAATCAAAGCCGCTGAATTCAACCCTCAATCGCGACTCCTTGAGCGCAGGGCCTTCTCCGCTCATCAATCATTGGCTAGAGGCCAGCGCACTCGTTGCTCGCGAGCATTATGAATACAACGCAGGTAAGCGTTTTGACGAAGCCAGCGATTTTTTGTTTGACTCTCCTCATATCCCAAGACTCGAGGTCTTTAACCAATACGCCAAACGCACTCTGAGCGCTAATACTTCTTTGCTAGAAGGCTTAAAGCAATTGATGGGACTGATCCACAAAGAATTTCTCTACCAAAGTAAAAGTACCCAAGTCAATACGCCACTCATTGACATTTTTGAGAGTCGCAAAGGGGTGTGTCAAGATTTTGCCCACATCATGGTGGCTTGTTGCCGCTCATTTGGGCTGGCAGCGCGGTATGTGAGTGGTTATATCTTGACGTACCCAGCTCCGGGGCAACCTCGGCTCATCGGAACAGATGCCTCACACGCCTGGGCTTCTGTTTACTTACCCCCAACTCCCAAGTCCCAAGAACCAACGGGCATCTGGTTCGATTTCGACCCGACCAACAATCGTTGCGGGATTTTTTCTCCAGGAGAAGACTACATTGTCACGGCTTGGGGCCGCGACTACTCCGATGTCTCTCCTGTGCGAGGCGTAATCCAAGGGGGCAATGACCACCTCTTAGATGTGGCGGTGACAGTTGAGCCACTCTAGCGGACGAAGGTGTCTTTTTCACACAAAGTTAAGGCAACAAGTACCTACACGCAAAAGGTTATAGACCTTCACTAAAGGGGCATTAAGGTAGCCTGCACATCAATGCTACCAAGCTCACTACTGAACGTGAGAGTTTGCTCTTGAATCGTAGCCTGCAGATTCATACTTCGCTCAGCCAAGCTCACCAAAGACTGGGTGACGTCGTGAGGTAGTCCCCAAACTTCTAATTTTTGCTGCCTTGAGAGTTTGTTTTTTATACCATTCCACCAAATTTCTTTGGCGTGATTAAATGCATAGACCAAAACCAAATCGGATTGAGAACAAGCTTTGCTTAAGGGTTTATCGTCGGGTTGACCGACCTCAATCCAAACGCGTTTTCTAGAAGTAAAGTCGAGTAAGTACAAATCAGGATCATTGGGATCAGATAAACCGGCTCCAAAAACCCAAGAGCCATCGCCTTTGCAAATTTCTTGAAGTCGGTACGCATTGAGCGCAAGAGCGACCAGACGTACCATCATGCGCTCATCGGTTTCGCTTGGGTGTCTGGCCAACGTCAGTGTATGGTCCTCGTAGTACGAATGATCAATGTCTGCAATGTGCAATTGGGCTTTATAAATCGTGGACTTGATGGCCATGAGCGCTTTCAAAGAAGATGGAGTTGTCGAGATAAAAGCATAGACAAGTTCGCCCACACAATGCAAATCAGCTCAGGGCTTGCCCCCCCTTACGACAAGCCAGACAATTGTCTAAGCTAGAGTCAAGGCCAGTTGAGCTTTTACCTGGCCAATACTGGGGGGGGGGAAGCCAATGACTCTATGGGACTTAGCTAGTCAATGAACCCGTCAAATAATCTCTTTTACCCAATGGCACACCGTTGTGGCGCAAGATACTGTAAGCCGTGGTGATGTGAAAATACATATTGGGCAAGACCCAAGTGAGTAAATAGTCTTCAGCAACCATCGTTTTGGTCTCTTTGCCCACGGGGAAAGTGACTTCTCGACCCGCACCTTGGTCTATGGCTTGGGGAGAGACTGTCTCGATCCAGGCAATGGTTTTACTCACTCGCTCAATCAATTGCTCAAATGTCGACTCGGAGTCATCGAACTTGGGCGCCTCCACGAGAGCAATTCTTGATGCGCCGAATTTGGCGGCATCACAGGCAATTAAAACTTGACGCTTAAAGGGCAACATATCTGGGGCCAATCTGAAATCGACCAAAACTTGCGCATCAAAACCACGCTCCTGAGCGTTGGTGAGTGTCTTTTGTAGACACACTTTCAAATTTCCGAGCATGAGCTTAAAAACTGGCAAACTCGCCGTTGACAATACGTTAGACATTCGAGAAAGTTCCTTGAAAAAATAAATAAACTGGGGTGACTTGATGGATCTTGCTGGGCACTCCTACTCAAGCAAACCCACCCGCCATCTTAACCTTTGTGCAAAAAATATTAAATGGGTAGGGCCAAGATGGTTTTAACGGTCCAACTATCAGTGGCTGCGTTCAAACCACGGCCCACTCCAATATTGAAACCAAAGGGCTCTCCCTCATAATCCCAGGCTAAAAACAGAGTGTTGTTTTGCAAACCCGTGGGTAATGTGGCATTGAGTTGTCCCATGCCACTGTAGTACTCGACCCCCAAGCGGGAAGTCTCACTCACTGATCTGGCAACCTTCACCCCCAGACTGAATTCTGGTGACTGGTGGGCATAACCTGGAGAAATAGGCCAACCAAACACTGGATTGGTTGCCAAGAGCCAACGGCTGTCTTTGAACCCTGCGATGGTGCGCAACTCAAAGGAGCGAGATGAATCGGAGTAGGGATACTTCAATTGACTCAACTCCGAATTGAGCCCAGCAAACCAGCCGTTAGCCTCTTCGGGCTTGAGGGCCATCCACTTTAAACGCCATTTAATACCTGCGAGCTCGCTTACACCATTTGCACTCTTGACCATGGGCAAGTAAAGACCCGCCTCCCAGTGTGGGCTCAAGCCCAAAGAGATTTCTGGCGTGACACGGGTGCCGGAGGCATTCATCGCTTCTCCTGGATAGGTGGGGAGTGACACACCTTTAGGAGTAGTGTTCACATGCAACTCCAAGCCCCACTCACCGACATCGTTAATGTCGTCGGTGTAGACTTGAATTTCATCTTGCAAAGCGCCATGGGCTAGGTTGAGTGACATGATGGACAAAACAATCGTCCAGACCAAGGTTTTCAATATCACTCTCGCCTGTGAGTGAGCGCTGACCAACGCTTTGGAGGCGTTGCGTTGCGTGGGCTTAAACGTATTCATTGTTGGTTGTATTGAATTAAAAGGTGAGCTGAGGTTGGAGGTGAAAATCTGAAAACATTCAATAATTGTATGCAAAAGCACTGAATACCGTCGGTAAAGTCTTTATAAGTTTTGTGATGCGAAAAAGACTTTCACTCAATGCATCCAATTTCTTTTCAGCCGAACAATAATTTTTCCTGAATTTATTCTTACTGCTCAAAATCTTCATGACTTTCATTACTTTGGCAGGAAAAATCACTTGATGTTTTGAGTTCTCGACCCCATCCCCCACAGGTGGACTCAATTTAGTGCAGAATGTGCATGACATCACCTTGAGCCTCATCATCGAGAGTTGACCTGGACGCTTGAAATCGAGTGACTCTGGTATTCTTGGGTTTCTTTTCGCCGATGGGCTTGAATTGTCAGGACTCACCCTCAAATGCCTACTCATTGCCCTATAGGAGTTTATTCCGTATGAAATTCACCCTTTTGACTAAAAGCCTAACTCAAGGATTGCTGTCCTTAGCATTGCTTGGTTTGAGCGCATCATTTGCACTTGCTGCCGACCCTTCCATGAGCGAAGTGTATAAAGCGGCAGAGTCGGGCAATTTTGCCCAGGCTGACGCCATGATGAAACAAGTTCTGACTGACCACCCCAACAGTGGCAAGGCGCATTTTGTGAACGCTGAATTATTGGCCAAAGAAGGTCGAATTGAGGCAGCAAGGGATGAGCTTCAAATTGCAGAGAAATTGGCACCAGGACTGACCGGCATCAAACCTGAGGCCGTGAGTGGTCTCAAAGCGCGTTTGAGTGCTCCGCCACCTGCCGTAGTTGCGCAAAACAACAACTACGCTCCAGTGGCTGAGAGAGGCAACAATTCCTCCAGTAGCCTTTTGCCTTGGGTGATTGGTTTTGCCGTGATTGCTTTTATCTTTTTTGTCTACCGACTATTTGCTCGCCCTCAACAAGTCTACATGCCCCAACCCCAATACGGTGGCATGGGCCCCACGCCCATGGGGGGCGGTATGCCTATGGGGCAGCCCTATGGACCAGCGCCCATGGGAGGTGGAGGAGGAATTGGCTCCGGTATCGTTGGTGGCCTAGTCACTGGGGCTGCAGTGGGTGCAGGCATGGTTGCTGGAGAAGCCCTAATGCACAACGTTCTTGGTGAACATGGCAACTCAAATTCAGGAGGCTTTGCCCCCAACAACAATGGCTTTCAAGACAATGGTTACCCCTCCCAAAGTGGGTCCAACTACGATATGGGTGGGAACAATTTCGGCGTTCAAGACTCGGGCTCTTGGGATGACTCCTCGAGTAGCTCTGGCTCCGACGACTGGTAAATATCGGCACCCATCGACAACTTCCCTCTTAAGAAGGGCGTGACTCAAACTCTAATTTAGCTAGACTTTGATCATGAACGGTGTACTGAGACACCCATTGAGCCAACCCAAACTTGCCCTACGACCGACTGCTTAGAGTTCAAGCACTTGTGTTGTGGGGCTTTTTAGCTCCAAAGCAAAACTCACCACTGCCGCACTGACCTTTTGACGTTCTTGGTCAATGGTGATCATGTGATAACAGTTATTCAAAATCAATGTTTGAAGTCTTTGCTCAGGCCAGTGGGACTCTAGCCACCTTACATTTCTCAAACTCGCGACCTCATCGAGCTCAGAATGAATCGCCAATGCCTTAGGGAGTTGTTTCCCGGGCAAGTTTTTTTTCACAAAACTTCGCATCCGAAAATTTTGCTTGAGATGACCAATCTCCAAAATACTTGAACCCGCAGCGGAGACCCGACGTCGATCGAGTTCACGCTTGATCCAACTCCGAATTCGCTCATCCTTCACTCCATAAGGCTCTTTTTCACGGTATTTCCAAAAGACTCCCATTGGCGTAAAAAGTGCCAATGGCAAAAGCCACTGGTAACTCGGTATTGACCATCCATCAACCCAAATCGACGTTGACAGAAGTACCAAAGCATTGACATCCTCAGGATATCCAACACTCAAGGCCAAGGCCAAATTGGCGCCCGATGAAATACCCACCAAGACAACATGTTCGAATTCAACCTTTTCCTTCAAAATTTGATGGTGTAAATAGTCCACCCAGCTCTCAAAAGTTGATGCCACTTGCTTGGTTTTGTCCGCCTCAAAGGAATATCCAGGAATTGATACCGCTTTGGCGGGACAACCCGCTTTAATCAAATTATTTTGTAAACTGCCAAGCTCTTCTGGTGTGCTGCATAGGCCATGCAACATCAAAAATAGAGTTCCAGAAGGTTTCGTCATGGTTAAGTATCAGAAAAAGTTCACCTTTGATTATCCTTCAGATTGAACAACTTGCCCTGATCACCCATCAACATCGATACAGATTGATCCACTGAACTTCCATAATGAACCAATGGATTTTGAAAAATTGATGGTAGATCGATGAATTTCGAAATACGCCTAAAATCATAGTCAATCACACGGCCAAGAAAACTCTATCACGGATTGAAAAAGCATGAAAAACTCATCCCCCCTAACTGCCAACTGCAATGCGAGAGCTCAAATGTTTAAGCATAAATTCAAACAACTTACAGGCTTTTTATTGATGTGGGGCATTGCAGGAGCGACATCTTATTGCCTTCAAGCACAGGCCTTTGAGCTCCCCGCTACTGGAACCCTTGAGGTGGCATTTTCTCCCAATGAGGGCTCTGAGGAATTGGTGATCAAAGCCATTGATTCGAGCCACCACGAGATCCGCGGCTTGGCCTATAGCTTTACCAACCCCCCTATCACCCAAGCCCTAATTCGCGCCAAAAAGCGTGGAGTACAAATTTCTTGGGTGGTGGACAAAAAAAGTAGCACCGTGGAGGACCGAAGCGGTAAAGCCAGGGCGGCATTGTCCGCATTGGTAAACGCAGGCTGCGAGGTAAGGCTCATTGACCGCTTTCCCATTCACCACGATAAAGTCATGATCATTGACCAACAAACGGTGGAGTTGGGAAGCTTTAATTTCTCCTCAGCTGCGGCACACAAAAACTCAGAAAACGTTTTGGTGAATTGGAACAATCCCAAACTTGCTCAGGTGTATTTGCAGCATTTTGATCGCAACTACCAATTGTCACAGCCCTTTCAGGCCCAATACTGAAGTCTCACCCATCAACTCAGAAGTGCCATTCGATTAGCGAGACACCAAGCTCTCGCAATCGGGGCTCAAGGAGCGCGAACTCTTGTTCGGGGCGCTCGTGCTCAAAGGCAATTTTGTAAGTGATTTTGTGCTGTTGACTGGAGAGCACAAGGTGAGAAAAATTTCTCGGCTGGCAATTGTGTTCTTTAAAGAATGTCACCATGCACACCCGAACCTCCTCATACGATTGAGCTGAACAAACCAAGTCAAGCTGAACAGTCTCAGTCAAGTAGTCATTGACTCCCATTTTTAAATTCAGCATGTGGGCTAAGTTCCTCAAAAGTGTATTGGCAAGCACAATCACAACCGAGGCAAATAAGGCCTCTTGCCAACGCAATAATCCGCAAAGAACTCCCACTGCAGCGCAACACCACAGCGTCGTTGCGGTGTTGACCCCTTGCGTCTGAGCACCATCCCTGAACAACAAACCACCCCCGATAAAACCCACTCCCACCACAATTTGACCTGCCATGCGAACAGAGTCCATGTAGCCTTGGGCTGAGCGACAGGTCCAAATAAACAAACAAGCCCCCAATGCCACCAAAGCGTTGGTTTTCAGGTCAACCAAACGGCGATGCCATTGTCTCTCCACCCCAACCAATGAGCCTAAAATGAGTGCACTGGTGACGGCAATGACAAAGTCTTCATTCATTGACTAATTCCTATTTGGGTTAGATGGGGGGCGAATCAACACTGGCCAATGCAATTCATTTGCGTAACGGAATCTTATCCTGAAATGCAAGTATTGCACTGGCCTGCTGATTCTTGAAGTCGTCAATATGCTGGATGTTTATCTGCCTCAATGTGAGATGAGTTTTTGATTGATCATGAACATGGCCGTGTGCTGGCGCTTAGACCCCATCAAGGGACTTTGCATTAAGCTTGGTGAAGCCTCTAATACCCCCAAGCCCATGATTAAATCAACCGAAGAGCTAAAGCTATAAACCCCGCCCAAAGTCTTGGACTGATACAAAACACCGCCCAATGAGGGATTGAATTGAGACTTCGCTGAGGAAGCCTGTTGCAGGGGATTCACTGCATAATAAGTTTGCCAATAGACCGCGTTACCCCAAGTCTCGTTGAGATCAAGAAAGGCATTCCATTGGCTCACCAACGGAACACCCAAAGTTACACCCACTTGTGCAAACTCGCGTTGAATAGGTGCAGGCGTACTTGCCACATTTGTATAAAGCGTCACGGCCTCAAGAATCGGTTGCCATTCGGCAAAAGCATAGGCATCAAAACTACCGCTCCTGTCACCCAATCCTTGGTAATGCAAATCAGTGCCTTGATAGCGACCCAACATGTAGTTAAGGGACACCCCCGACTTGAGGGACGGAGAATGGTTGATCCAAAAGCCAATACCATTTTGTAAGCTTATGAAGCCCCGATCCGTCTCGGCTTTGAAATCCACTGAAGGCTCAAGTTTGGTATCGATCACCACCCCACGAAGCAAGGACAAGTTGGATTGATTGAAACCGTAACTGACCTCCATAGTGTTCACTCCAATCAACCATGAGTCGGAATCAATAATGGGCTGTGCAAGCGCTTGCAGCACATTGAAACATACCCCCATGACCAGCACGTGAACCCAAGAAGTCTTCACAGAGAACATTTGACTACCTTTTGGAGAACAATTGAGAGTTGACCGATTGACTGATGCGCCCACACCTCAGGGCATGGTTCAAGCGCTTTCCAGTAAATGCGCCACAGGGGCATCGTCAATGTGCATGAGTGCTTTGGGGTCCACCCTTAAGGTCACTTTGACGACATTTTGATCGTCCTCAACCATCTCAAGTTCAGCATAATGGACACGAGCAATTTCCTTGCACAAACTCAAGCCCAACCCATGACCATCGATCAAGCGGGTATGTGAATCTATGCCTCGATAAAAACGCTCAAACGCACGTTCAACCAAGTCATGAGACATTTTAGGCGTAGGGTTACTAAAAACCAAAACCAATTCAGCATGATCCATACGTGCTTCAAAGTGAATCCACCCGTGCTCAATGTTGTAATTCACAGCGTTGGTATACAAATTGTGCAATAACTGCTGAATGAGTTGCGCATCACAATACCAAAACATGGATTTTTGAATATTGGCAGTGACTTTCAATTTGTCTTGGAACATATTGGCATCCATCACCAATTCACCCAACATATCACTGATATTGACTTGGGAAGCTGACAAGGTGAGAGAACCTGCATCTGCTTTGGAGAGCAACAATAATTTATCCGTAATGGAGATCAATCGATCAATTTCATCGGACATCTGCGACAAGCGAATTTGCTGTCGCGAGCCCTCTTCGCAATCAGAAATGGCGCGCTCGGCGTATCCGCGCAAAATGGTGAGTGGTGTTCGCAACTCATGAGAAGCATCCGCAGAAAACCTACCTGCTTGAAAAAATGAAGCTCTGAGTCGCTCTCTCAGTAAATTAAACACGTCCACAAAATCCTTGAACTCGTTAAAGCGCGATTGAGCATGAAGCGGCTTGTCCAAGTCCTTGGTCTCGAGTTGGAAGAGACGGTGTTTGAGTTTTTCCAGTGGATTGATCACAGTTCTCGTGATCAACAACGTGGTCACTAAAACAGTCACTAAAAAAATAGGTAAAACAGCCAGCAACACTCTATCTCGAATGTCCCAAATGAGTTCTACATAGTCGTCCACAGCAGATTTAGGCGCTGCAACCCAACTCACGGGGGCATCTTTTTGGGAAGGGGTGAGTTTAATCACCATCCAGTCCAAACCCTGCAGAGTAAGACTACCCGACTCTACAAAGCTTTTAACGTCCCCAAGCTTCAAGCTCTTCCAAGACTGGTAGCTGCTTGCCTTAGGAATCAATTCATCACAAAATTTCTTTGCGGCCTCTCGGTATTGATCTATCCCCGCGCCCAAACCCAACGCAACTAATCCCCTTGAGTCGCAGTGAAAGGATCTTTCAACGACTTGGTCAATAAACACTTGTTGATAATCAAACCTGATGAGATTAGACGTATCTTTTGAAATCAATGGTAAGGAATGGAGCTCAAGCGGTCTGAGCACATCAAACTCTGTTTCGTAACGACTCGCCAATTGCGATTGAATTTTGTCGTGAATAATTTCCCAGACCATGGTTTGAGAAACCCACCGATTAAAGATCAAGAAAATCAAGGTGCAAAAAAAGGCCTGAATCGCGATTAGAAATCGAAACGAATAGACCCACTTGAAAAAGCGCTGATAATCATTGCTCATGAGGTATAGTTTTGATCTTGTAGCCCACCCCTCGGATGGATTCGATAGGAAAATCAGCTACGATTTTTTGATTCGTTGGGGTCAACTTCTTTTTAATGCGTTGAATGCATACATCCACCACATTGGTTTGTGGATCGAACTCAATGGCCCAGACATGTTTTAAGATCTGCTTGCGAGTAAAAATATGACCTGGTGTACGCATCAAATACTCTAACAAGGTGAATTCTCGTTGACTCAGCACCATGGCATGGTCTAGCCACTGAACTCGGCGAGTGATGCGGTCTAAGCTCAGCTCTCCCACCACCAACATAGAACTCTCTTGCCCTTTGTGGCTGATCATGAGGGCCTTCACCCTAGCGATCAACTCTTCCACATAAAAAGGCTTGGGTAAGTAGTCATTGGCGCCCGCTTCAAAACCAATCAATCGGTCGCTCAAGTCACCCTTGGCGGTCAAGATGACCACCGGTATAGAGTTACCCGATTGCCGGATATTTCTCAAGACCTCGATGCCGTCCATGCCGGGTAGCATCAAATCGAGAACAATCGCGTCGTACTCTCCCGTCAATGCGGCCTTCAAGCCAATCGTCCCTTGTGTGAAATGGTCGGTGACGAAGCCCGCTTGCGAGAAGCCTTGCAGCACAAAGTCCGCAATCTTGAGTTCATCTTCAATAAGCAAAATTTTCATGACAACACTCTACATGGGAATTGACGACACCATCACCACAAAAGTACTTAAAGTGAAGAAATTGAACCATTTATGACATAACGTTGCAAAAAAATAACTCAAGTACTAATGAAGGAAAACAATTTCAAGGCCAATACCGCCCTCAACTCAAATTCCTGGCTCAAGGGATGTGGTGGTGAGACGCGCCCACCCAACCAGGCAAATAACTTGCATCATCAGACATGGCCAAGGCCACCCCTGTTTGGGTTAAGTCCGACCATTGGGGAGATTTAGGTATCGCCAAACGTGATCGAAAGTGCTCGGCCCACAAAAACTCGCTAAAAGGGGTGGTGTCTTTGGCGAAACCACCCGCTTTTCTGACCAACCCCGCCAAACTTCGATAAGGATCATCTTTCAAAAGACTCACGTGAGTGGGCAATTTGTCAATAGGTACACGCCGGCCCTTCTCATTGAAAGGATAAACCCATTGATGAAACTCCATCATTCGCCAAAAAGTGGACTCCTCCAAATGCGACCAATCCGAGAGCACCATTAAAAATACTTTTCGCTGTCCCACCAGGTGCAAAGCCAACCCCAGATGATGGTGATCAACGATATACGGTTGATGGCCTGGTCCCATGACACAAGGAAACCAGTGCTGGGTAAGAATGGTCTTGCGCGCTTTCTTGGGCAACGACTCCCACTCCAGCACTTTATTGTGTACTTCCCAAAACCCAACAGAGCATTGAGTCGGGATCAGGTCGTCCAAGTGGGCTGCGACGGTGTGGTGGTGAAGGGCTCTGAGCATGAGGTGACTCTCAAATGATGAATTGCGTGGTTAAGGATAAGTAGAAAAGCTCACGCAATCATCAAGGCTTTTGAACTTGAAGGACCACATTACCAATGACCTTACCAGACTCCACCCATTCGTGAGCGCTGGCGATGTCCTCCAGCGTTGTAGTCTTGGCAACCGCATGCACCAGGGCCTTATTAACCAGCATTTCATTTAAACTGGCCAAACATTCTTCACGGTCTTTGGGCTTCAAGTCATAAACCAACATGAACTTCAAATCCACTGACTTCCACAAAAGGGGCCTAAAGGGCATGCCGACGTCTGGGGAGTTTGAGCCATAGCACACCACTTTGGAGTGATTGGCAATGGCTTGCGTTTGAAGCAATTGACAAGTACTAGAAAAATCCATGTCGATCACACAATCGACTCCCTTGCCCTCAGTAATGCGAGCCACCTCGTCCACGATCGATTCGGTTTTATAGTTGATCAGATGTTCAACTCCTGCGCTCAAGGCATGCGCTGCACGTGCCGCAGACCCCACTGTACCAATCACGTGAGCCCCAGCCATGCGAGCCATTTGACTTGCATAGTGCCCAACGGCTGAGCCGGCACCCGTCACCAGCACGGTCTTACCCTCAAGCGGACCGCACAACCGAGTCGCTTGGAGAGCTGTTAAAGCCGGAATACCAAGACAAGCAGCACTCTCAAAATCGAGATGATCGGGCATTTTGACTGCATGAGAAGAGGCAATGTTCAACATCTCGCAAGCACTTCCATGAGGCCTACCCCACTGGGCGTTCCAGAGCCAGACTCGTTCTCCAATTCTGGAGCTTGACACTCCAGGCCCAACACTCACCACAATTCCAGCGCCATCACTGTGAGGAATAATTCGAGGCGCACCCAAAGGACGAGACATGCGTGACTTGACATCGGAGGGGTTCACGCCTGAGGTGATCACTCGCACACCCACCTCCGCAGGGCCAGGCTGAGTATCATCCATCTCTCCCACCACCAAACATTCACGAGCTGGACCGTTTTTTTCGTACCAAGCAGCCTTCATTGAACACTCCATTCATACATAGGTTTGACTTCACTCTATGCCCATCATAGCCAAGTTTTTTTAATCATGTCACCATGACATCAGCACTTGGTGCACTCAGTGTGCTGATTAGGCAAACTCCTGAGAGCCAACCCCACTTGAGCTAGATGCCACCGCCTTGGGGTATTCACACCCACAAACCCCGTGCCCAAAGGTATTGAGTGTGTAAAATTAAGCCTTATCAATTGATCAATTCGTTCATCCCTTTGCTTGCCATGCGCCAACAAGAATCATCCTCACACGTCAACACCAATGCGCACCCCCCCACGGCGCCGGGCGCGAGCCTTCAACGGGCTTGGCCCAAAGAGGGCTTCACCCGTGCACCTTATTGGGTCTATTTGGATGCAAACACCTATGCTCAAGAGCAGACCCGAATTTTTCGTGGAAAACACTGGCACTACGTTGGACTGGAAGTTGAGGTCCCCAATCCAGGCGACTATAAAACCACCTACATTGGTGAGCAATCCGTGGTGCTTGCACGCGCGGATGACCAAAGTCTGAATGTGATGGTGAATCGCTGCGCCCACCGTGGAAATATGGTGTGCCGGGAAGCCTTTGGGAAAGCAAAAAAACTCTATTGTGTCTATCACGCTTGGAGTTTCACCCTCAAAGGGGATTTGAGTCACGCCGCTTTTAGCCAAGGACTCAGGGGCGAAGGAGGATTACCCAAAGATTTTCAACTGAGTGAGCATGGTTTACAAAAATGCCGCGTTGCCACTTTGTGTGGCTTGGTCTTTGCAACCTTCTCCGACGAAACCCCTGAATTAGAGGAGTGGCTAGGAGAGGTTGCTACGGGCATCAAACGTGTTTTGAACCGACCATTAAAGGTACTGGGTTATGACACCCAAAGAATCCATGCCAACTGGAAGGCTTATCACGAAAATCCGCGCGACTCCTACCACGCCAACATTCTCCATACCTTTTATGGCACATTTGGCTTGTCCCGGATGTCACAAGAGTCTGGCATGATTTTGGATGACTCAGGCAGGCATGTGTATTTTTATACCAAGGCTGGAACGGAAAAAAAATCAGCAGACTATGAGGCCACCACCGCACAACTTCGCTCACACAATGATGGCCTCAGACTCGAAGACCCGAGCATCTTGGGCTGGAAGGATGAATTTGGGGATGGCGTGAGTGTGCAAATTTTGAGCACCTACCCAGGCTTTGTCCTGCACCAAATCGCCAACAGTTTGGCCACGCGACAAATATGCCCCAAAGGGGTTGGTCAAACCGACTTGGTTTGGACTTATTTTGGTTTTGCTGATGATGATGAGTCCATGACTGAAAAACGTTTGGTTCAAACGAATTTGGCGGGTTCCGCCGGCATGGTCTCGGTTGAAGATGCGGCTGTGTGTGAGATGATGCAACACGCTTTTGCTGACGCACAGGTTGGTGAATCTTTCATTGAGATGGGCGGAAAGGAACTTGACATCAAGGGTTCAAGCAAACTGTCCGAACGAGCGATTCGCAATTTTTGGCATCACTATCAACAAGACATGGGGTTTTGAAGTCTTGTGAGTTGAGCACTCCGAATGAGCTTTAAATTAGCTCTCTAGCCAATGAGCCATATTGGGTGACAGCCGACCCCTCGAAACACTTCAGCACGTATCACATTAGCCAAGAAATACAAATGATTGAATTCGAATCTCATTACCGTCCTATTGAACAATTAATCTACGCTTGGGCGCGTGCCATTGACGAAGACCGTGTTGAAGACATCACCGGCATGATGATTGAGACTGGCCGCTACACTGTTAAGTCTCGCTTTAACCATGACCGAAGCTTGCCACTGGCCGTGATCGACTGTCACAATGCAGCTCAATTGCGAGACCGCATTTTGTCAATGCGAAAAGCCAATGTATACCAACCCCACCACTATCGCCACATTCTCTCTGGGATACATATCTCTGGGAAAACAGATGAATGTTTTGAAGTAACTCACAATTTTTTGATTGTACGAACAATGGATTTGAGCGGGGACATGAAAATTTTCGCGACTGGTCAGTGCCATGACCAAATCATGATGACGCCCGATGGCGCAAAATTCAAGGAACGACTTTTCCTTTTTGACTCCAGAGTGATTGAAACTTTGATGGTCATTCCGCTTTAAAGACTTTAATTAAAGCCGCAACACCTTTTACTTCCATGCTCCTCAAGCTAAAACATGAATAATTCACCACTCGTTAACAGCGACCGACGCCAAACCCTGAGAGTCCTCGGCAAACTAGGAGCGATGGGGACTTTAAGTGGACTTGGATTGAGTACAAATTGCGCTTTCGCTGACACTATCTCGGATTGGCCTCAAAAGGCAATTCGATTGATCGTCCCTAATCCAGCGGGTGGATCGGCCGATGTACTCCCAAGACTCATGTGCGAGGCTTTATCGGTCAAACTTAGCCAAGCTGTGATTGTCGACAATAGGCCAGGTGCTGCAGGCAATATTGGCGCCGAGTGGTTCAACTCTGCCGAACCCGATGGCTACACCCTGATGGCATCGCCTCCCACGACTTTGGCCATCAACGCAAGTCTCTACCCCAAGATCAACTACGACCCTAGCAAATTCGTTCCAATCACTGTGCTTGCCACTGTCAGTAACGCTTTACTGGTACACCCATCGGTGCCAGCCCAAACCCTGCAAGAGTTTATTGCCTATGTAAGGGCCAATCCTGACAAATTGGCCTATGCCTCACAGGGTAATGGCTCAACCTCGCATCTCACAGCTGAGCTGTTCAAACAAAAAACTGGAACCCACTTGACGCACATCCCCTACAAAGGGGACGCTCCAGCAATTGCTGATTTATTGGCAGGTCATGTGCAAGTGATGTTTGGCAATTTATCTGCAGCATCATCGCACCTCAGGTCAGGAAAACTTAGACTGCTCGCGGTGACAAGTGCTAAAAGAAATCCCAACCATCCCCAAATCCCCGCCATGAATGAAGTGGTCCCTGGGCTGGTCTCGGTCACGTGGTTTGGACTTGTTGCTCCACCTAAAACACCCATGGCGATCGCCAATAAAATATCAAAGGCTGTGGCTGAGATTTTAAGATCGCCTGAGATAGTCAAAAAATACGAGGAACTTGGCGCAGAGCCCGTCGGTAATTCACCCGAGGAACTTGCTCAGTGGATGCGAGAAGATACCCAGCGCTGGCGTGAGGTGATCAAAACGGGCAACGTCATGATTGATTGATTGGTTGGTTGATCGACTGTTTTGCTTCAACATTCGAGCCAGTCGATCCACTCGAACTTTCGATCACTATCGAGCGGCGCAACAAGCTGCGAAATTCAACCCCAATTTTCATACACGCCGAGTTTTCTGTGCAGCGGTGACTCATCGGTCATGAATAAAAAGCACGGTTGATCTGCACTCAAATTTTTGAGCATCACCGCACCGTATCCTGGTACACAAGCGGTGTCAGCCTCATGCAGTGCAAACTTTTTATCCTCAAACGCCAACTCCATCCCTACGCCCTCAATCACATGAAATACGCAGGCGGGTGAACGCGCTGGCAAGCGCAATGCTTGCCCAGGTCGCAACATCAAGGCATAGTAGCCCAAAATATTTTCAACATCTTGACCTGTCAGAGGGTTGATGTAGGTGACTTGAACGCACTCAATGTTTGCTTCATCGTTGGACAAATTGATCAATGCTTGCTTCACATCTTTCCAGGCAAATCTGAGCACAGGATAAGACTTGTCTGATCGTGTAAAGAATGGGGTGGGGACAACACCGGCACCGCTGTATTGCACCTCACTGTGACCTGGAGTGGGTTCTTGCTGGGTGCCGTTGACGTGATAGGAAGCCTCCATATAGTAGACCATTGGCAAATCCAACACATCAAGCCAAATCACCGGTTGATCCCCGTCATGGCCGTGTTCGTGCCAAAGTCCTGTGGGGGTTAAGATCAAATCACCACGACTCATGGGACACTTCTCACCTTGTACAGTGGTGTAAGCCCCCTCGCCTTCGACGATCATTCGAACGGCATTGGGCGTATGACGATGGGGTGGAGCCCACTCGCCTGGGAGCAAGAGTTGCATACCCAAATAGATCGCTGCACTGGCTTGCATTTTTTGTAATCCATGGCCTGGATTGGCCAATACCAGAACTCGACGCTCAGCTTTTTCAATAGGCGTGAGCTCGCCCGCCTTGATCAGCAATGGGCGAATATCTTGGTAGGCCCAAACTGTGGGCTGGGTCAGGGGACGAGGCTTGGTTGGGGGCAAAACACCCCTCAGGCTTGGCCACAAGGGTACCAAGTTGTGCGAAGTCAAGTCTTGCACATATTCTTTGGGCAAATCTTCCAATTTGGCAAGCTCTAAATCTTCCATTTCTTGACTCCTTTGTTGGTCAGTGTTTTTAAATCAACTTCATCATCACTTCAAAAAACCACTCATCGTAGACTGCAATTGAAGTCAGTCGTGAACGCCAGACAAACAATTATCGAGCTTCCAGCCATAAAGCCATTCCAGTGCATCATAAAAGCGCTCCCTGGTTCGACCACGCCATAAATCATTTCTCACCAGCCTCTCAACTCCACTGGCGTGGTAGAGATTACCCATTTGTCGAGAGGACAAAACAATTCGGGCAGTTCTAGAAACTCTGGCTTTTTGATAAAGCTCTAAGGCCTGGGGCCAGTCTAGAGAGCACACTCGCAAGCACTCCCCCAAAGTGACCGCATCCTCCATGGCCATGCAAGCGCCTTGAGCCATGTACTGAGTGGTGGGGTGAGCCGCATCACCCAGCAAAGTACTTCTTCCATAGCTCCACTTCTCAATGGGGTCTCGGTCCGCAGTCGCCCATCGACGCCAACTCTTGGGCAAATCGATGAGTTGACGAGCCTCAGGGCACACCTCTTGAAAATAACTCTGCACTTCGGCCTTAGAGCCATCGGTAACTCCCCACTCCTCGATCTGACGAGAATGAAAGGTCACCACCACGTTGTATTGCTCTCCCCCTTTAAGTGGGTAATGCACCAAGTGGCAATTGGGGCCCACCCAAAGCGCCGCGGCATTCCATCGCAATTCTTGGGGAAACTCCTCCACGGGCACCACTGCACGGTAGACAACGTGTCCAGTCACACGGTGTGAGTCCCCCACAAAATGCTGCCTGACCACTGATTTCACGCCATCAGCGCCTATCAAGGCTGGTCCCTCATAACTTTGTTGATTTTGCGCATGAACACGCACTCCAAGGGGCAACTCTTCGATACGCTCGATGCGTGTAGAGGTCAGGAACTCGACAAGACCACTCTCTTGGGCCGCTTCCAACAGTGACTGGTGCATATCCGCTCGGTGAATAACGGCATATGGGTTGTCAAAACGCTCCCGAAAGGCTTGTCCAGTTTCAATCTTGGCCACAATTCGGGCGTCAATAGCATCCTTCATGACCACGTAATCAGTGTAAACCGCGCGGGCTCGAGCCCGCTCACCAAGGCCTAAGGCATCGAATGCGGCAAAGGCATTGGGGCCCAGTTGGATGCCAGCGCCAATTTCGCCAAGCTCAGGCGCTTGCTCGAGCACTTTGGAGGCAATGCCGTGTTTGGACAGCGCTAGTGCGGCTGCCAATCCCCCAATCCCACCGCCCACAATTAAAACTGGAGCCGATGACAAGTCGTTGGACATGAGAGAGAAAACCTTATGAACATAACCAAAACCAAACCTTAATCAATGCACGAAATAAGCCCATTGAATATGCCTCAGGGCGAATAGCCACTCACCAATGAGTCTTTAAATGATGTGCATTGAACTCTCAAGAGTATAAACCTGCCAACCTGCCCAACCTGCTCAATTGAGGGGACCATAAGGCAATAACCCCACCTGACGACTCTTACAACTAATTCACCCTAGAGCGCTCAACCTGCCTTCAGCGCGATCTAAAAATCTCACAATGAATTAGTATTAACCCTAGGGTTCAGCAGGCTTTTTGAGCCTGCCGAATCTTTAATTGCTTAGGCAACTAAAATTGAGGGATGAGTACCCCTAGTCCAATAACCGCGAGTGATGAGTTCTACCAAAGTGAGACTTATACGCAAGCTTTTTGCGTGGGTCGACTCATTCGAAAGGTATTCAACTCCATTTTGAGCCAAGCCGACGAGGAACTAGCGGCCTTTGGCCTAACTTATGCTCAATGGTTCCCCCTCTTTCATTTGAGCAAGACAAACTCATGCACCGTGTTGGGATTGGCCAAGGAGATTGAGGTCAATCCTGGCGCCTTGACCCGATCCTTGGACCGCTTAGAGAAAAAGGGACTCATTCTTCGTGAACGAAATTTGTTGGATAAACGTGTAGTCCAACTCACGTTGACCCCTCAGGGTAAAGAGATAGCCGCACGCGTGCCACAAGTGTTGAGCGGCGTGATGAACAGGCACCTGAGTGGCTTGGACCGACTATCGAGCCAAGCTTTAATCGATTCACTCCAGCAAATGTTGATCTCTGGACAAAGGCAAGCCAAGCAACACAATGTTCAACCCCTTTTTGACACGGCCTTCACCTCATAACTGCCACTAACATCCCAGCTCCAAAAATCCACCTGCCAAAACGCAAGCACCCACAAACTTCTTTACTTCTATCCATGACACCCCCTCGTACCTTGTTTAACCCTGACACCTTTGTAGCCTTTAGACGTAGGAGTTGGTGTGCCTTGCCTTGCACACTCACAAGAGCAATTCCTTTGGCACTCTCAATCATGCTGTGTGCTTGCGCACAACGGGGTGCTGACGCACCTGCATTGCAAAGTCTTGACACCACTCAGTGGCCCAGTCAAAAAAGTGGCTTCCAAGACCGGATTCAATCGGTTCTTAAAAACACAACTAATTCGACAACTGAGCTACCAGCCTCCAACTGGTGGGAGTTGCTGGGTAACCAAGAGTTGTCCACTTTGGTTGGTCACGCTTTAGCAAACAACCCCAACTTGACGTTGGCCAAAACTCGAATCGATAAAGCCCAAGCCCTGGCGGGTTTGAGTAAATCAAGCACCTTGCCCCAAGTCGACGCGGGTCTGGATGTGTCTCGTCAACTCTACTCCCAAACGGGTATCTTCCCGCCCCCCATTGCGGGCAGCATGATCAACATGGGTAATTTGCAAACCACCGTCAATTGGAATCCTGACTTGATGGGAGCAAGGGCTGCCCAACTCAGGGCTGCGATTGGAGAGGTGAAAGCCCAACAGGCCCAAGCTCAATATGCACAACTTCAACTGGCCTCTCAGGTCACGCTCAGTTTTATCAACTTGGCCTCTTGGGTGGATCAATTGGACTGCGCAAAGCAACAACTCGAGTTGCAACGCAATAGCGTGGAGCTGCTCAATGAGCGCGTTCAACGTGGCCTAGACAACAAGATCGAGCTCACCCAAGCCCAGTCCGACTTGAAAGACCGAGAAAGCCTGATCAACTACATCGAAGATCAAATCCGTGTCTCTCAACATCAGTTGGCCCTCCTGAGCGCACAAGACCCCACGGAGCTTGAGCGCTTGACACCCCACTTGAAGGATCTCAAGACACCTCAGTGGCGTGCACCCATTGGGCTCAATTTGCTGGCCCAAAGAGCCGATGTGCGTGCGGCCCAGTGGCGCGTTCAGGCTGCTCTAGGACAAGTGGACTCGGCCAAATTGGATTTCTATCCCAACGTGAATTTGGGACTTTTTGCCGGCTACAACTCCATTAACTTGAATCAATTATTACAAGGCCAAAGCCTCCAATACGGATTGGCTCCCAGTCTTCGCTTGCCCATCTTTGATGGCGGCAGGCTAAGAGCGCAGCTCTTTGCACGCGAGAGCGAACGCGACAGTGCCATAGCTCAGTACAACGAGAGCATCCTTGAAGCCGTTAAAGAGTGTGCCAATGCGTTGAGTGAAATTCAAAGCTTAAAGCCTCAACTTGAACAAACCAATGCTTCGCTGGAGTTGTCACGCCAAGCTCAAAAACTCGCCACCGAGCGCGCCCAACAGGGCCTGAGCAATTTGCAACCCATTTTGGTTGCAAAACGTGCAAGCCTAAACAAGGCTCAAGCCTTGGTCACTTTGGAGGCTAAACAATTGAGTGCGCACGTCACGCTTATCCATGCGTTGGGCGGAGGCTACAACGACCCTTCAGCCCTCGCCTTCTAAAGACAGTGAATTCCTAACGTCGATTTTTAATTCCTAGACACCCTTTTTAATACGCCCTTGACCATGAATGCATCCAACAACGAAACCCCCGCCAACTCTCGCCGCTTAGGCCTCACCCTGGTTGCCTCAGCCGTCCTAGTCCTCGCTATGGGCTATGGAGCTTGGCATTGGTTTACAGGTCGCCACCAAGAAAACACTGACAACGCCTATGTCGCTGGCAATGTCGTTCAAATCACACCTCAAATCACCGGTACGATTACCTCCATCCAAGCCGATGAGGCTGACATGGTCAAGGCCGGTCAAGTTCTCTTCAAAATGGATCCCATGGATGCCAAGCTGGCACTCGAGCAAGCCCAAGAGCAATTGGGCCAAGCGGTTCGAGAGGTCAAAACCATGTTTGACAACAACCAAACATTGACACAACAAATCAAGGTACGTGAGGCCGATGTGGCCAAAGCCCAAAACGAGCTCAGTAAAGCACAGGCTGATCTGGCCCGACGGACTCCGTTGGGTAAAAACGGCAGTGTTGGCCAAGAGGAAATCGAGCATGCAAACGAGCAAGCTCAAGTGGCCAAGCACAATCTCGAGCAAGCCTTATCCTCACTGGAAGTGGCCAAGGACCAACTCACTGCCAGCTTGTCACAAACCAAAGGCACCACCGTTGCTGAGCACCCCAGTGTCAAACGCGCTGCCAGCAAAGTTCGAGAAGCATTTTTAGCCGTACACAGAACCGATATTTTGTCCCCCATTGACGCGCATGTCGCAAAACGTTTTGTGCAACTCGGTCAACGGGTCAATGCTGGCTCAGCATTGATGACCTTGGTGAGCTTGGATCAGTTGTGGGTCGATGCCAATTTCAAGGAAGCCCAACTGAAGAATATTCGTTTGGGACAAAGCGTGACTTTGGACTCAGACCTTTATGGCTCACAAGTCACTTATCACGGCAAAGTAGCAGCATTGGGCTCGGGCACAGGGGGCGCCTTTGCATTGCTTCCAGCTCAAAACGCAACAGGAAATTGGATCAAAGTGGTTCAACGTGTTCCCGTTCGTATTGCCCTAGACCCACAAGAGTTGAAAGCCAACCCTCTCAGAATTGGCCTCTCGATGGAGGTGAGTGTTGATACCAGTGACCAATCTGGAGCATTGCTTGCCGCACAACCGCGCACTCAAGCGCTCTCCAGCACAAAGGCGTTTGAGACCGATGAAGCGCTTGCTCAGTCTTTGGTTCAACGCATCATTCATGACAATCTATGAACAACACACGAGGGCTCGGCTTGGCCTATGCCCACTGCAGTGTTCATCTGAAGGGTCTACCCCACCATGAGTGATTCATTGACACCTCAAAGGCCAACAGGAAGCACCCCAACCTATGTACCCCCCGAGCCGTTGAAAGGCTTGGAGTTGGTGTTGGGCACTTTGTGTTTGTCCTTGGCGACATTCATGAATGTCTTGGACTCATCCATTGCCAATGTCTCAATTCCAGGCATCTCGGGTGACCTTGGCGTGAGCCCAAGCCAGGGCACTTGGGTCATCACAAGCTTTGGTGTGGCCAATGCGATCTCGGTGCCTCTCACAGGCTGGCTCACCCAGCGTTTTGGCGCGGTCAAACTCTTTAACTTGAGCATCGTGCTTTTCGTGATTGCCAGTATTTTGTGTGGCCTGGCACCCTCTATTGAGTGGCTGGTGGTTTTTCGGGTCTTGCAAGGCTTGGTCGCTGGTCCCATGATTCCGTTGTCTCAGACTTTGTTGCTCTCGAGCTACCCCAAATCGCGTGCAGGTACTGCGTTGGCACTTTGGGGAATGACCACCTTGGTGGCCCCAGTGGTGGGCCCACTCTTGGGAGGCTGGATCACGGATAATATTTCCTGGCCCTGGATTTTCTACATCAACGCTCCAGTGGGCGTGATTGCCGCTCTTCTCACTTGGGTGGTCTACAACAAGCGCGAGACACCTATTCGTAAATTGCCGATTGACTCTGTTGGACTAGGTCTTTTGGTGCTTTGGGTAGGGAGCTTACAGTTGATGCTCGATAAAGGCAAGGAGCTCGATTGGTTTGCCTCCAATACGATCGTGATCCTTGGCGTGATAGCAGCCATCAGCTTTGCAATCTTCTTGGTTTGGGAATTTACCGACGAGCATCCCGTTGTTGATTTGCGCTTATTTCTGGGTAAAAATTTCTTTTTTGGCTGTCTCTCACTCTCCTTGGCATATGGAATCTTTTTTGGCAATAACGTGATCTTGCCACTTTGGCTTCAACAATGGATGGGCTATACAGCGACATCGGCAGGAGTTGCACTTGCCCCGGTGGGTGCGTTGGCCATTTTGCTCACACCCGTGGTGGGAAAAAAACTCAACACATGGGATCCAAGGCTCATGGCGACTGGCGCTTTTTTGGTGTTTGCTATTGTTCTTTGGATTCGGGCTTCATTCACCAC
>Ga0007809_10000078_pt1 | contig 35948 bp, 46 predicted proteins | sample CryBogCBE02Aug07_FD_60383 | JGI IMG/M metagenome (GOLD analysis project Ga0007809, IMG submission 60383) | Freshwater microbial communities from Crystal Bog, Wisconsin, USA - CBE02Aug07 | ecosystem: Environmental > Aquatic > Freshwater > Lake | place: Crystal Bog, Wisconsin, USA | collected...
CCTTGGCCAGGAGCTGGGCCGTCGCCACAGAGTTGGGATCGCATGTATGTTCCACGTTCTTTTCCGGGCCCTTGACCTCGTGACACTCGGGGCAGGTCCAGTTTTCGCAGAGCCCGCACTTCCACGCGGAACTCAAAAAGCCTTTGCACCCGCCAAAAGGACACGCGCGAACGAATTGGCGACGGTCAGCCGTGCCCGCGGCTGATCCATCACGGTTATATATCGAAATGCAGTACTCATAGTAAGAGATTTCGCATTTCACAATACTGATCTTCTTCTCAATCTCGAACCATAGACGGTGTTTCTCGAGACGGCCCTCGAGTTCCGATGAAAGGCTTGCCCGTACGGCCATCTCGGCCGGAGTGACTGAAGAGAGTTCTACTTGTTCCTTTTGAAACGCGGCCACTTGGGCCTGGCAATTGGCAATAAGAGTACGGTAATGACGGATCTTCTTCTCGACTTCTACGAAAGGCTGGGTCGCGGGTAAGAGGCTACGCTCGCGCTCGAAGAGGAGGTCCTCGCGGCGCCTCTTGAGTTTTGAATTTACAAATTTCGCGGTGAATGCAGCGACGATGGTCGCACGGCCCCACCCTTTGCGGCACGACATACAGTGAGGGTCCTCGGCCGTTTCGAGAATGTATTTTTCGGTACATGTGGAGCACGCGCTAAAGGGACAATAGGGACACTTTATGCTTCGACGGGACGAATTGTTAAACGGTTCACAACACACATCACACATATCTTACTTGGGGTCCTTTTCTTTTTCCCGAGGTCGTCTGGGGATGGGTCGCTTCTGCGGTGGCACGTACGTCGGCGGGGACCCGTAATCCGGCGGGTCGGGCAAGGGAGCATCATCGGGTTCATCGGCCCAGCGGGGCGTTTTCTTGACCTGTGGGGGCTCCATATGAATTCTAAGTCATTTTCTTTTTAACAGCTTTGATCACAGTTTTCTTTGGCGCCTTGATGGTTCCGGGCCAGCGTCTATCAATCTCGGCCTGGAGTTCCGCCGAGTGTTCCACTTCCCAATTCCTCTTGGCCTGAATACGCGCGAGGGCCTCTTCCGAGTACCCGAGTTTCCTGTACTCTTCGATGGGGATCCGAGACCCGTACGCGGCGACGAGTTTCACGAGGGCCTCGGGGTCGGGCCGAAAGGGGACCGGGGCGGTCTGACGCACGGGACGGGGATGCGCATCGAACCATGCACGGGAACGCTCAAGGTACGCTTCACGGGCCTCGGGGGCCATGTGCCGCGCCACGAGTTCATAGTCGACGGTCGGGACCCACTCGCGTTTGGGGCGGGGCCGCGACGGGGCCAAGCGAAGGATCTGTTCCATCTTTGGGGAGACAAGAAACGGGAAATCTCTAGTTGGGCACAGTACTCATATTTCACTCTTCATCAAACTCACTCTCAAGTCCCTCTTCGTACTCCTCGGCCTCGAACTCCAGGGGGTTGCCGTGCGTCTGGCACAGGTCGCAGTCCTCGTGCATCTCCTCGTCGGGCTCGTGCTTGTGGACGGGCTCCGTCTTGGGCTCCTCCAGAGAGGGCGGCGGGGGCGCCACGGTGGCCGCCTGCTTGGCCGGAGCGGACGCCTCCTGCTGCTGCTTCAAGTGGCGCTTGCAGAAGCACTCACCCTTGAGTGCCGCGAAACTGCACGGCCCCTTCTTGGCCGTGGTCGCCTGGCACTTGGAAGGCACGTTTTGGCCCTCCAGGGCCACCTTGGCCTTGCGCGGCTTCTTGGTAGGCACCTTGATGGCGTCCTGAGCCGCCTCAAAATACTTGGCCTTGAGCTCCTCAACGGGCAGATTGTACTCGGCGGCGATGCGCTCGACAAACACGCGGTCGCGCTCGCGGACCAGAGCGTCACAGGCGAGAGCGAACTGGGAGGCCATTTGTGTTTTTTGGTGAAGAGGAGGTTGGGTTGCGGGGGCTCTTGGTCACACAACTCAACTTCCCGTGGGTCTGTTTTTGTGATTTAGGGTAAGGTCTCTTTGGGCTCTTGGTCACAGAACTTGTTTTTCAGGCGGCCAGCTGCTTCACGAGGGCGTTCACGGACCGCGCGCGGTTCTCCGACCCCTTGAGATGGCCCGTCTGTATCTTGTGTAGAAGTTTGCGCGATTTGAGCGCCACGGGCAAGAGCTTTTTGTAGTTTCGGCCGTGCCGAATGATCACCTTGGAGAATTGGTTCACGCGGGCCACATTCTTCTGGCCTTTTTCAATTTTTTTGCCCGTCAAGGGATTACGAAGCGCCACGGGGCCCTTGTACAGGAAAGAACCCGAGAGGATGGCCAGGGCGTCGATAAACTGGTACTTTATCTTTTGGATCGGAATGCCTAGATTCTTTGAGAATCTCTTACTGAGCCAGGCGCGGGACGCGTTAGGGTACTCGGCCAAGGCACAGTCCGCCACATCGACGACGTTCCGGCCGAACAGGACCTGCCAGGTATGCACGAGGTACGTGCGTCTGCGCGTGGCCGGAACCTGAAGGACGGGGTTCAGACGGCCCTTTCCGAGCGGGATCATCCTATACGTTGCATTCGCTCCTTTGTAATTTTTGTTTATAAAATTGACAAATCCTTGCATGTGCCTAAGCATGTACTTGTACATGGCGGTCTCCTTGCGTTTCAGAACCTTGAGAGACGTCACGGGGCGCGGGACGGCGAAACTCAGGTCAAAGTCCGACGTCTTGCGGATGAGCTTGGGGACGCGTCCGAGCTGGCGCAAGTACTGATTGACCGCTTGGCCGCCCGTACAAAAGACGACAAACTCGGGACTCGGCCGCAAGAGCCCGTGATGTTTCTTCGAGTACTCGAGGAAAAGGCGCGACACGTTCTGAGGGAACAGGAGTTGGCGCCGGGCCAGGACCGGAAGACGGTCCCGGGCCCGCTCTATCTTTTGGTACGCGTTTGTGAGCATAATTTCAGACTGAAAATGACCATCATGAAACACGGACTTTTTCCGGGACGCGTAGTACCCATCGTATCCGTGACGCGTGAGAAATTCCCGTGCGAGGTACATGTCCATGATACGATCCAGGTCGGTCCAGGACGCGCGCTGACCGGGAACACCCCGTGGGACCCTTTTCGGAAGGTTTGCCGTTCGGGCCCCGGCATGCTTCTTGAGTTTATTGACCTGGACACTTAGAGTCGTCCGAGTCCCGAATGCAAGTTTTATCCGCGTCTTGGTCCGAGGGTCGAGTTCGGGTCCGTCCAAAAGTTTTTTAATATTTTCATGTGTCATTTCGAACAGTCTGAGTGTCTTTTTGACGCGGTACGGACAGACCTTTCCGTACTCTTTCGCGAGGCCTGGCTGATCAGTCAGATAAAAGGCCCGAAGATTCTTGAGGAGTACGTCACAGTTCACAGGGAGTCCCTTGTACAGGACCGTCCCTGAGGGCACGAAAACCTCGGAGTAGAGCCCCATCTAGTCTAATCGTTGAAAATTATCTGAAATGGTTTGGAACCGTAAATGGCCGCTGCGTATCCGTAGGTCGAAAATCCAACGAGGTCGGACCGACCGCCCGTCACGTATATGACTGGGCACATGGACAAGAGGAACCAGACCAGATACACATCCTGAAGATTTTTGACTGTTTGATTCTCTGCCCAGAGCGTTTGAGGGGCCGTATGTGCGTACTGTGTCTCGTGCATGACCACCTTGGGACCGAAAAGTTTCTTGAGCTCTTTCTTCGTACTCGGAGAGTCTGACGTCACATAGACCTTCCCTGGTGCGCGCCGAATCACCTCTTTGAACTTTTCAAGACCGGCATCTGAACAAAAGTAATGATTAGAAGTTTTTGCCCGATCGTCACAGTACATGGTCGAGTCGGGTGAGTAGGACCCGCGCCGAATATTCACTGCGCACGAAACGCCATCGAGCACGTGTTTCTCGGCTTCTATGAGTCCCTGAAGGTACGGCGTGGGCCTAATAATGTCACGAATTCGAGGGTGGATGTTCTCTACGGTAAACTGATTGATATAGAGACCGCCCGGAGGGTGTTGGGCCCCCTCCGTGTCCACGATCGTGAATCCATGGAGCTCTACGCAATTTGAAAACTCATAGTCGAGAATAGACTTGTGTACGTATTTGACCTGGCCAAGAATAGCGGCCAGGTCAAGAACGAGGTTTCCGAGACCTGGGTGATGTTTATTTCTGTAGTAGACCACGTCCATTACAATTTCATTTCTGTTAAAAAAGCGAGCATTTGACGCGAGCACAGTTCCTTTTCTTCGCGGATTCTCTGTACGTATGCATTCTGGGCATCGAGGAGCTCGTCGTATCTTTCGAATCCGTTTCTGATGTGTCCTATGAGTTCCTCGACCGTGCACGCCTTGGTCGTCAAGGGCACGTCCTCGAAACACTCGGCCGTACCGGCCGTATTCGTCACGACGATACACCCTAGGAGCGCCGCCTCACGTGGTATGCGGTCCCGGCCCGGGTGAGACCCACAATCGACATAGACTTTCGTCTCCTTGAGTGTTTCTATGACCTTTTCACGAGTCAGACCGAACAAAGGAACGCCCGGGACCCCGAGCTGACCAGCGATTCGGTCTTTCACGGGATTCCATGCAATCTGATTCTTTTTGTTCGAGCGGTCCCAGGTCTGAGTGAGGTACTCGTCATTTATGTAGTCACACACGTCGAAGCACCGCGGCTCGACCCCAAGTTCCTTGGCCCGGGCCAAGACGTCGCGCCGGGCCCGAAACGATTGAAACATGTGCGTCACGTCAGGGAAAGAAAGGTAATGATCGAGTCTGGGAAGACCTGAGGTGATGGAGAGCCACGCCACGACTACACGGATACTCTTGTATTTTTCTCGAATTTCAGAAACGGTCACGACTTCGGGTATGACCAAAAGGTTTTCGGGCCGGTCTTCAATTTCGAACGCTCTTTGGACGAGCGAGTATTCAGGGAACAAGACGGGACTCGAGTCCGTGAGTTTCGTGGCCAAAGGGTGCGGGACGTCTGACGCGTCCGTGTAGTACATGAAGGCCTGAGACCCATGGGTCCGGGCCCCGTGACACATCTGATGGAGGAACTCTGGTCCGCCTGTCCGAAAATACGGGCACCAAAAATAGACCTTCATAAAGTTTCGGCAAAGTACTCTTTTAAGTTTATGAATTCGTCCCGAGGGTCGGAGCGAACCTCGAGAACCTGGCGCCTGATCTCGTCAAAGAGGTTCCAGGCCAGGGGCAAAAACGTGAGCGATTGGTCCGGGGCCGTCTCGAGCCACGACTTGGGGACCACAGGGGACCTCTGCCCGGGGCTCCACCGCCCCTGCTTCAAGGGATTATCATCGATGATGGCCTGGGGACGGACTCCTACAAAGTTCAAGAGCGTGTTGCCTTTGGCGGCCGCCCCGTACGCCACGACGTAGGCCCCAGCGAGCCGTCTCTTGAGACGCGTCTTGAACTCGAGGCACTTGACGGCCCATGCATCGTAGAGCGGACCGTCGTACAGGCCCTGGGCACGCTCCCGTTCCATGAGTTGCGCCACGTTGGCTGAAGGCGGTCCTTGGCCAAGGATGAACATGTAGCTCGTCCCATGGATCGGAGTCTTGAGAACGTCCATGAGCACGAGCCCTGCACGATCAGCAAGTTTCTGGAACGAAAGAATATTGAAAAAATTAATGTGCTCGTGATAAATCGTGTCAAACTCCCCGTTCAGGACCATATCCGCCTGACTCGTCTGTATATAGATTCGAGACTGTGCGTGCGTCACGCGTTTCATGTTTTTCAGAGTCCCCAAGGGGTCTCTTTGGTGCGCAAATACATTTTGGGCATTTACGATGTCGAAGAGGACGCCCGGCTCGTACGAGTCGCCAAAGTACCCGAGTGTCACGTTGTGCTTCTTTGAACTCAGGGGCCAGAGGTTTTCGGCCGGGTCCACACCCCACGTCTCAGCCCCGCGGAGCTTGAACACGTCGAGCTGAGTCCCATCGTTGCACCCCACGTCCAAGACTTTTTGACCTGGTTGAACGCCCGTAAACTCGGCGAACCAATCGAGGTACTTTCTGTACGTGCCACTCGTTCCACTCACATACAGATAGTGCTTGAACATGAGGTCCGGGTCGATAAAATAGTCAAGCTGGAGATGGCAACACTCGCGGCACCGCACGACGGCCAAGGGCCACGTCTCCTCTCGCTCATCCGGAGACGACCTGAAATCGTTTGCTAGTGGCTGGTTCCCAAGGTCCAGACACGGAACGAGACTTGGGGATCCGCATGCCAAGCACGTCACCATCTATTAAAAAGAAAGCGTGAATTTTTAAGTAGTCACGATGTTCGGAAGAGTTCTTGTGACGGGTTCTTCAGGTTTCGTGGCCCATCACATAGTTTCTAAGCTCCTTCGCGAGACGGATGTGACTGTGACTGGTCTCGACCGATTGAACTATTCTGGAAATTTAAACAGAATTTCTGAAATTTTGGAGCCCGAGATGCAGGGACGGTTCCGGGTCCTACACCATGATCTCCGGTCCGAAGTGAATGAGCCTCTTATGAAACAGCTCGGGGAGTTTGACTACATCATCCATGTTGCCGCGAGCAGTCACGTGGACCGAAGCATAGATCAGCCCGTGAATTTCGTCCTCGATAATGTCCTTGGGACCTGTCACATCCTTGACTTTGCTCGGAAGCAGAAAAATTTAAAAAAGTTTATTTATTTTTCAACGGATGAGATCTTTGGACCCGCACCACCCGGTGTATCTTACGATGAGTATGACCGGTACAACTCGACCAACCCGTACTCGGCGGCCAAGGCGGGCGGTGAGGAGCTCTGCGTCGCGTTTCGCAACACGTACAAGGTCCCCGTGGTCATCACGCACACCATGAATATATTCGGTCCGAGACAACACCCTGAAAAGTTCATACCTTTGTGCATCAGCAAAGTTCGGGACGGTGACAAGATTATGATTCATTCTGACTCGACTCGGACGATTCCGGGCAGTCGCCACTATATTCATGTGGAGGATGTGGCCGACGCGATCCTATTTATTCTACGCGAGGATCCAGACCCTGAAATGCCCGGGTACTGTCCCAAGTTTAACGTGGTCGGAAAGGAAGAGGTCGACAATCTGACCCTTGCGCAGTACATCGCCGAGGCGGTCGGTAAGACCCTGAGGTACGAGCTTGTCGATTTTCATTCGTCGCGCCCAGGACATGACCTGAGGTACGCCCTGTCTGGTGAGCGCCTTCGCAAAGCGGGCTGGGAGCCGAAGATCAGTCTCCGAGAGCGCATCAAGGATGTCGTCCAGTGGTCCCTTGCGAACGATCACTGGCTCTATTAAAGTTGAAAATAATTAAACTGTTATTATGTTTCGACCCTGGGACGTAAAAGGGCCTCCCAAAAAGAGATACGGCCCGATATCGGGGGATGGTGGGTACGTTGTCCTCGACTCGGCGTTTGGCGCCCGTCACTTGTTAGGTTACGGAGTGGACAAGGATGTGACATTTGAAAATCAGGTGACAGAAGCGTGGGGAATTGACGCACATGTGTTTGATCACACAATCGATAAAGTTCCTCCACTTGGTTCGAGGGTCACGTATATAAAAGAGGGTGTTGGCACGCCACCTCTCGTGCCGCTCGCTACACACGTCTCTCGATATGTACCAGACGGGGACTATATACTCAAGATGGACATAGAAGGATGTGAATGGGACATCCTTGACACTGCAGATCTGTCACGAGTCACGCAGCTGATCCTCGAGATACATGATCTCCAAGAGGACCGGACTGAAATTATCAAAAAAATTAATAAAAATTTCGTTCTAGTCCATGTTCACGGGAACAACTGTCACAATCAACCATGGATATTTATTGATAGGATTCACAAGTTGCCTCGATATTTGGAGTGCACATGGGTCCGTCGGGATCTCGTGACGGTGCTGGAACCGAGCATCACGTCATTTCCTACACCACTCGATGTGAAATGTCGAGGAGACGCGAATGATCTCGTACTCGATTTTTGGAAACAAAAGTGTCCGCCTGTGTCCTTCGTCTCGGAAGACTCGAGCCACCGCGATTTCCTCGCAGCAATCGTCACACCCGAAGATGAAATTGTTTCGGAAGAATCACGAGCGACGCATGACCTCTTGTTTTTTCTCAAAAAAGGGGATATCTTTCCGTACCAGATCATACTTTCTCTCCATGAGTTTCCGACGACTACTATATTTCCAGTCGTGTACAACGGTTCTTTCGTTCTATTCGAGACTCGTTTCGTCAAAAGAAGTTCGACTCAAGTTGTACAAGCTCAAGCGCATATTTGTAACCTAAAGGCTTTGAGATATTCCAATCCATGAAGGTCGTTGTGAGTCTGACGAGCACCCCGCCCCGGTTTCAGTACCTCGGACCCGTGCTCGAAGCCCTGGCCCGCCAGGCGTGTCACGAGGTCTGGCTGAACGTGCCCCGGAAGTACGGGCGCTGGCCCGAGTGGGACGGCGCGACGGGAGTGCCCGAGCCGATGGACCCGAAGATTCACGTGAATCGGGACTGCGAAGACTTTGGACCCGCGACCAAGTTCATCGGTCCGGCGCTCCACCTCGGGCCCGAAGACCTCATAGTCTACGTGGATGACGATACGGTCTATGACGAGCGGCTCGTCACGAATCTCCTGAAGTGGCACAGGCTCGATCCCAAGAGTGCATGGGGTCTTTCGGGATTCAACTTTGAACAGTACTTCAAGGGTCAGTACCCTCGGCAACACGGTCAGCCCGTGGACGTCCTTGAAGGGTACGGATCCGTACTCGTCAAGGCGGGCTGGATCCAACAGGTCCTCCCCGAGTTCAAGGAGTTGCTCGAGGTGACTTGGCACGATGATATGATTCTGTGCAACTTGCTCGAAAAGGCGGGCCTGAAGCGCAAGACGGTCTATGTGCCCGATGCGAACGTCGGACAGGTCCGCCAGCTCCAGTACGGGTTCCAGGAGGATGCGCTCCACCACGTGGCCGGAGGTTCACACCAAACAAACAATTTAAAAATTTTGAGAGATTTCGAAGCTAAAGGAAAGTTGTACTATAAGTACAAATGCTCGTAGACACGTTCATGTTCTACAACGAGCTGAGTGTCCTCGAACTTCGCCTAGAGGTTCTCGACAGGTACGTGGATCGTTTCGTACTTGTCGAGTCCGAGGTGAATCATGTAGGTGGGCCCAAGGAGCTCTTTTTTCAGAACAACAAGGACCGGTACTCCAAGTGGCTCCACAAGATTACGCACGTTGTGGTCACGGCCGAAGAGTCTCCCAAGGATGAGAACCCGTGGTCGCGCGAAAAGTACCAGCGTGAGTGTATCCTCCGGGGCGTTCAGGACGTCCCGGATGGGTCCATCGTCATGGTCAGTGACGTGGATGAAATTCCGGACCTGAGAGTCGTGCCCTTCGAGAGACTGCCTCACGTCCTGAACTCGGTCCATATGTGGATGTTCGAGTACTCGCTCGATTACCTGTTTACGGGCGAGCCCTGGTTCGGCACTGTGATCACGACCGCCGAGCTCTTCAAAAGGGTCGGGCCCAACGCCCTCCGAGACGGCCGGTGGAAGTTCCCCTGTATTCAGTGGGCCGGGTGGCACTTGAGCAGTTTCGGCAATCCCGAGCACGTGTGCAACAAGATGCAGACGTATGCGCACGGGAAAGATCCGCATCATGCGCTCATGACACCTCAAAAGTTCAAGTTCCTCATAGAAGAGGGTATTCACACGGACGGTCACACGCCGCTCAAGAAACGGCCTGCGGAGGTTCCTCTACCAGCACCTGTCGAAGTTCTACAACGACTTGGTCTCTTGAAAGACCCATGAATTGAGCCTTGAGACGCAACAGTTCCCCGATGATGTCCCTACTGAGCCAACGTAAAAGTTTTCGTTTTTGTTTTATATTATTGAGTGGATTCGTCTTGTCGAGGAGTCCTTGACACACGGGCCACGTCACTTCTCGAAGTTCACCAAGCTCGCCCTCGAGATTATCGAGTCTCTCGAGGATGTGCTTATGAAATGGATCCATAGTAGTACTACATGAAGTGCCCCACGTCTTTAGTGTCGCATTCGTAATTGACGCACACGGCCGCTCCGAGCGCAAGGAGAATACCGAGCCACTGGATCCAGTGATCAAACTTTTCGCCAAACACGAAATAGGCTGTGAGGGCCCCGCCTATCACGATCATCGCCTCCCACATGATGCACGTCCACATCATGCTCTTGGATCCCAGGCTCTTCACGAGAAAGAATATGACACCCAGGTACGCCAAGAGTCCGAACACGAGGTTCCTTTGGCGCCCGTGATCCGCGAACCATTTCAGGTGCGTGTTTCCTATGAGTTCAGAAATAGTCATCATCAGGACATTCAGGACCGTCATCTACTTTCGTTCCTGATAAAAAATTAAAACTCTTTTTGAAAAATGATTGCGGCCCTGATTACTGGCGTGACGGGCCAAGACGGGAGTTACCTGGCCGAGTTTCTACTCGAGAAGGGCTACGCAGTCTATGGGCTCAGTCGATACTGTTCCGAAAAGAAACACGAGAGGCTCGTGGAGGTCTCCAGGCACCCCGAGTTTCACCTGGTCCAAGGGGACCTCACGGATACGGCGCGGGTCACGGCCCTCATCAACTCGTTCGAGCAGTACGACCGACTCGAGGTTTATAACCTAGGGGCCCAGTCGCACGTCAAGGTGTCTTTTGACCAGCCCGAGTACACGGCCAACGTGGATGCTCTCGGAACGCTCCGACTCGTCGAGGCGATCCATCAGTGTACATTCAGGGACCGTATTCGCTTTTATCAGGCGGGCACGTCCGAAATGTTCGGAAAGGCCCCTGCGCCCCAAAACGAAACGACGCCCTTCTGGCCCCGGAGCCCGTATGGCGTTTCGAAACTCTTCGGGTACTGGATCACAAGGAATTACCGCGAGTCGTACGGTCTGTACGCGTGTACCGGAATTTTGTTCAATCACGAGTCGGAGCGCCGCGGTGAAGACTTTGTGACTCGCAAGGTGACTCTGGGTCTGGCTCGGTACCTCAAGGACCAGAGCGTGCTTGAGCTCGGGAACCTCGAGGCCCAGCGCGACTGGGGACATGCTCGTGATTACGTAGAGGCCATGTGGCTCATGCTTCAGCACGAGCCCGAGGACCTCGTCATAGGAACGGGCCAGACGCACACGATCAGGGACTTTGTAGAGGAAGCGGCGAAGGCTGCTGGTCTCCGACTCGCCTGGAGAGGCCAGGGCCCCGAAACGGAGGCCATCGATGAAACAAACGGAAACGTGGTCATAAGAATCAATCCAGAGTTTTACAGACCGGCCGAGGTCGACCTTTTACTTGCGGATCCTCGTAGGGCCTATGAAAAACTCAATTGGGTCCCTAAAATTTCATTTGAAGAACTTGCGAAACGGATGATGCTCAGCGACCTAAAGGTTCTGGACTCTTAGGACGTACGTGATGACGAAACGGCTCTTCATAGGCCCGAGGCTCTTGGCCGGAATAGGCCAGGTGACGAAACGTTACGCAGAGCTCACGGGCGGAGAGTTTGTGGAGATGGGCCACGAGCCTCTCGAACGCTCCTACGACGTGGGGTTCGCCTTTGTTCTGCCCTTTGAGAACCAGCTCGACCTCGTGGACCAGTACGCGAAACTGTGCAAACGCATGATACACATGACCATTTGTGAGACCGAGACAGTCCATCCGTCCTACGGTCTCTTGGTCGATCGATACCGTACTCTCTACGTCGCTTCAGAATTTTGTAAAAAAGTTTTTCAAAAACAATTTCCTCATGGAGACTGGCGAATCATCCATCTGTGGGCACCCCCGCGCCCCACGAGTCCCCGGGACCTTGGAGGGCCCTATACCTTCTACACGATCGGAAACGTGAACGACCCGAGGAAAAACTTCGGAGCGCTCCTGCGAGCCCTGGATCATGTGCCTGGCGCGCGGCTCCTCGTCAAGGCGACGTGTCTTCAGCCGGTCCGGATCCAGGACCCGCGCGTGACCGTCATCAACGGACTCATAAGTGATGAGCAGATGGAGAATATTCACAAGAACGGACACTGTTACGTCAACTGCTCCCATTCCGAGGGGGTCGGTATGGGGGCCGTAGAGGCTGCTCTTCGAGGCCGGCCCGTGATCATCACGGATTACGGAGGTCTCAAGGAGTACGTCCAGACGCCTTTCGTTGTCGGGTGTACTCTCGGACCGATAGGGTTCGACGACTTTTTGTTCACCAGGGACCTCGTCTGGGGTCATCCGAGTTTCGAGGATCTCGTCAGGCACATGCAAGCCTGTGCCGAAGGTCGGATAACGACCTGGGACCATTCACGGACCGTGGACCTCATGGGCCGCGTCTCCTCCGAACTGGAGGGCCAACCAGATGGTCAAGGCCAGGACCAGTGAAGAGTTCAAAAGGAACCCATTTTGAGTATTTAGATACATGAGTGTATCGTCTATGAGGCGGACCCCCGTTGGCTTGGTGACCACCTTGGTCACGACGCGAACGAATAGAAAATTGATAAAGACCGCTCGGAGAATGAGGTCATGCATTCGTTGATAATTTCCAAGTTTTTTAATCGCCAGACTCAGTAATAGATGGTCGACCTCAAGCGGATGGCCCAGCGTATGAAATTACACAGGGTCGAGGGAACCGTGGTCCATCACTGTGCTCTCCTGGTGAAGTTCCTGGCCGAGGAAGGCGTCACGTCTCGAGTCATTCACGGGTACTGCGTGTCTCCGAACGAGATCTGTGAGCACTATTGGGTCCGGGTCGAGCCGGAGGGTCTGGACATGGACATAGGCTACGAATTGGCCTGTATGTACTCTCCTGAGTTGATGGCTCTGAAGACGGTTCTGGTCGAGGAGTTTCCCGAAGGACTCAAGGACCGGAACGGACGAGAACCGGAAGTGCTGCGCCAAGAAGACAATCAGAGACTTTTTGAGTTGTATGAGACACAGCCCCGGGCGTTCTGGAACGAGTCGCCCAAGAGCGTACGGACGTTCAGACCCTAGACAAACTGAATGAGGCTCACGAGCCCCTGAGGAAGGTTCTTTTTGACTTGCTTGAAAAACATCTCAAAGAGGGGATTCGAATTGTGAATCTCGACCCGGTCCAGAAGGACCTCGTCGTCGGACCGAATCGTGTACAGAAGGTTCACGAGCTGGGCCGTCGTCTGAGCATTCAGAGAAGTGATCCCGACCCCCTTGAGGTTCAGAATCATCACTTCCCTGAGTTTGTTTTTGCGAATATAGTCCTCGACCTGGGCCACGATGGGCTTCAGGCCCCGAGCAAAAGTCTCGGCCTCCTCAGGCGTGTCTGGCTGATTCTTAAGATATTCATTTCCTAGAATCTCGACAAACAAGGTGTCGCCCTCGGGGTAGAATCTGAATATCTCAGTCATGTACTCTACACGACCTTTTTCTTTATTATTAGTATGCTTCACTACGTTCGACTCGGTGCTGTGGCCTACGTATCGGCCCTGTGTTTCGTGATGGCCTGTCTGAGTTCGATCCTCCTGGACCGTTTCACGAGTCCACTTGATACGTCCAAGTCCAAGGTGCGTATTTTCGGGGAGGTGACGTTTCAGTTTGCTCTCATAGGCATCGTGGCGTTCATGAGCAGGGGCCTGATAAAGAAAGTGCCTTTCCCGCTCGAGGGCGCGGCGGGCTACATGCATTCCCAATTGAGTGAATTACGTACGTTGCCTCTATTCGTATTTATATTCATGTTTTTTCAAAAGAAGACCCAGGACAAGATGCGTTTCCTTTTCTAGATGAGTCCGAGCGTCTTGAGCTTTTCCTGAAACTCTTGATTCTCGCCCCGCCCGGCAAGTGCGCGCCAAGACGCACTCATAGGGTCCTTGATCATGTCCTTGAGCAGGGCCACCTCGAGCCGGGAGAGCGTCATGGCCCCGAGCCGAAAGTCCTCGAAGGCTTCACACGTCACGGGGACGATGGGCTTGATACGCTCGTAGATCTGGGTCGCTAAGTCCCGAATCTCCTTTTGGGCGTGATCCTCCATACGAAGACTCAAAAAGTGCAAGAGGTTGTGAAGATCAATTTTCCAATAAAATTCAGTAAAAGTACACTGAGGCAGATGGGCTCGTGCGAGCTCACGTGAGACTCCTTTCTCAAGGAGCTCGTCATAGACGTGGAAGGCCAAATCACAAGCTGACTTTTGTTTCGAGAGGAGGTTCGGGGCCTCCATAGGCTCTTCACCGCCCTGGGGCTTTGCACCCTGCTTACGGAGCTGGTCAGGCAAGTAAAACTCGTCGGGGATGACGGAGTACCGAGCGCTCATCTCGTTGACGGAGGCTGTTCGGTGCCGAAGCCACTGACGCGCCACGTAGATGGGTGCCCGGATATGAAACTTGAACTCGACCATCTCGAAAGGGGTCGTGTGCTTGTGACGCATGAGGTACCGGATCAGGGCGCGGTCGTCACTCACGCTCTTCGTTCCTGCGCCGTAAGAGACGCGGGCAGCCTGGACGATGGACTCGTCCGTCCCCATGGAATCAACAAGGCGAACGAAGCTCATTTTTTGATTAGAATATGATCAGCGTTTTTAAGTGGGGATTCCACCTAAAAACGCTCCCGAACAGGATTGAACTGTTGACATTCAGATGACGGCGAGGTGAACGAAAGATTCACCTCTAACAGTCTGACGCTCTACCGACTGAGCTACAGGAGCCTCAAGAAAGTCCAAGGACTTTCTTTCCGACCTACGTGATTCGAACACGTGACCGTAGGAACTACAGTCCCACGCTCTACCATCTGAGCTAAGGTCGGGCGGGCAGTTTAACGACTTACCCAGGTCCAGATGTCTCGTTCTAGGGGACTCGAACCCCTGACCACGAGATTAAAAGCCTCGCGCTCTACCAACTGAGCTAAGAACGAAAAAGGTGTCCCTGGCGGGGTTCGAACCCGCGACTTCGGGCTCTCTTAGTCAGTTTCGAAGGAACTGTCACAGTCGCTTCGCGACTGGTCCATAAGACCCGCGCTCTGACCAACTGAGCTACAGGGACTTTTAAAGCGGAAAGATTTTTTTGATCCCATGAATGGTTCCGCGACATCCAGGGCACTCCCGCCTGTTCCGGGTACTCGCCCAACACGTATCACATATGACGTGTCCACACGGATCGATAAACAGGTCAACAAGTCTGTCCATACATACAAAACACGTGAATTTTGCGTACCTCTCAAGGTGCGTGTCCTTCAGGACCCGCGCCATTTCATTCGCCTTACCCAGCAACTCCCTACATTGTTGAGTCAGGGCCGCAGTACCCTTTTCGGACTCGTAATTGTCTAGTACACTCTCGAGGAGATCCTTTAAGTCGGGGTCACGCACATTCTCGACGACCGGTTTTACAATTCCGACGTCTCTCTTTCTTTCGTTGAGTTCGCCCGTGGTCGACACGAGGTCCCTGCGTACCACGGCGTACTCTTGCTTGAAAGTTCCGAGAACTTTTTCAAAATCTTGCCACCTCTCATCCAACTCGAACTCCACGGGCTCTATAGGTTCAGGATGGGGCTCCTGAAGGACGCTCTCTATAAGGGCCCTTGCATCCAGGTAGGCAAAGTTCATACATGGGAAAATAAAAATATCCTTAAGTAATAATGGCTTCTGCGTACCTTGACCCCAAGTCATATCATACATATCACCTCGGTGAGGCCCTGATCGTCTCAGCCGCGCTCCTTCTGATGATTACGGCCATACAGGACTTTCTCGACACGACGCGTCGGTCCAATCCGACCGTGATCATGAATGCCCTGACCCGTATGATCCTCGGGCTCTTCCTGATTTACTTTTTCTTCACGGTCCTGAACCAGCGCTAATTTTATTTTGTATGGGGATAATATGGCGTTCTCGGCCGATGCCCTCTTCGGTATCTTCATCGGTCTGATGTTCTTCGCGTTGGGTGTGTCGACCCTCGTCCAGGCGAACCGGGGCCGGAAGGTGCCCGGGTTCGGTTTCAACTCGAACGGCGACCCCGTCTCGACCATGACCGTCGTCAAGGACTATCCGAACATCGTCTTTGGCTCTTTGTTCCTGGTCCTGTCCATGACCATCCTGACGTTCACAGGCAAGGCCATCATGAACTAAAGGTTAAAAACTTTTTTTAGAAAAAATGATTCACCTTATCGGTCACCTGAGTGGGACGGTGATCGAGACGGTCCAGGATCTTGAAGATAAGATGGATGCGGTCGTCAGGGACTGTGACTTGACCGTGGTCGCTCGGGCCTTTTACCAGTTCAGGCCTGTGGGAGCGACAGGCGTCCTCGTCTTGTCCGAGTCGCATTTTTCAGCACACACGTACCCGGAACACGGGCTCGTGTATGTTGACGTGTTTTGTTGTAGTCCGAGCTTCGACCCCGAGGTATGCGCCGCAAGCCTTGAGCGCAGGTTCGGAGGCGCTCTAAAATATCAAAAAATTAATAGGGCCCTAGAGTAATGGAAGGGGCTGGTTTCGCCCTCGAAGCGGGTCCTGCACTCGTGACGTTCCTCAAAATCGTATTCATAGTGGTCTTTGGCGTTTTGGCCGCTACGACGCGCGACGTGACCCAGATCAAAAAGAAAGGCCTGGGTCTGCTTGTGGCCGAGGCTGTCGTCGTGGGTGTCGGTGCCGCCGGGTCCTTCGCCCTCGTGGCGTGGAACCGCAAGTTCTCTGGGTCATGGGCCAAACTCGTGGGAATCTCGTTCTTCGTCTTTTTCGCGCTTCACTTTCTCTTCGAACTCTCTGGATTTAACGAGATTAGTGCGACGGCTTCAACAGGCGCCAAGAAGTTTGCGGACCAGACATCAAAGGTCAAGAAGAGCAAAGGGGCGCTCGTTGTCGTCGGTCTCATCATGTTCATCCTGCTCATGTTCACTCTGTGTGCATGGGATGCACCCCCAGCCGCCCCTGACTGGCGTCTCCCGAGAAATCTTTCGTTTTTCCTTCTCGAGCCCCTTGCAATAGGCCTGGGGAGCGCCCTACCGGCCATCATGCTCGCGAAAGACCGGGATGCCAGTCGGACCGAAATCATAAAATCCTTCCTGTTTGGCCTGGTCCTCTTCGGGTCGGGTCACTTTGGTCTCCAGTACTCGGGTCTGTATCGCGAATTTGGGTTCATGGGCCCATGAACCCTATCGACGGGTGGAGTCGCCAGTTAAGTCCGGGGGTCGGAGGATCCACGGGGATCGGGCGCGTGTACAGATCCGGAGGGTCCATGGCGACGTACGGGCTCGCCGTCTTGTACAGGAGAGCCAGGGCCAACACAATCAACAACATGAGCAGAGGCGTCATTTCTTGCTTTGAACTGAGATTTTTCCTGGGCTTAGAGGCCCTGAGCGTCTCTCTTCAAAGAAAGATGGAACTGGCGAACTTTATAGAAACGATCAAAGAGTCCCTGACGGATGCGCAGTACAAGGAGGGTCTCGAGCTCTGTATGAAGGCGTACAAGTCCGAGGAGAAACTGTACCGCATGACGTACATGCGCCCTATGGTCTTCCGTGAGGGCCACTGTGAAGACTGTGATGAAGTGAAGACGTACGTGACGTTCACGAAGTGTACGGCCCTCGTGCTCTTCGGAAACGAGAGGGCCGAGCGCGTACGCAAGTCGAACCTCTTCAAGGGGACGTTTGAAGAGATGGAGTCTTTTCTGCACATTGATGTCCTTCACGCGTTCCCTGAAGATCTTGACATGGATCTTGAGTGGTTTGATTTTCCTGTTGTGGGGCTGGAGGAGGTTTCTCCTTTCTCGGCCTAATGTTTGTTTGACGTGGAACATCTGGAAATTCACGAGTACATGAAGCAATCTTGGCGGAATGTTCTATGAACGTTCTGGGGTCGAGACATCCCTTCATGAAATTACACGTCCAGCAACACGCAACGGTGTTTTCCGTTGTGTAATTCCCTTTTTGATCAAGACGATCTATACCGTTGAGTCGAACATCGAGGTTAAGATGGCCACAGTAAACGCATGGGCTTGTGATCATCGTTTTGGCCTCCTCGTCTGTAAGGTTCCAGTCGAGTCCCTTTGCAATTGCGTTTCTTTTAGAAGAGCTAATACGATCATGAATATTAAGACGTTTCCATAAAGCAACACGTTCACGTGTCTGCTCCGTCTGGTTCCATGCACAGGTCTGCTCGAGGTTGTGTTGAGGAGGAGGCGCTCCGGCTTTCTTTCTTTCGCGAGATCTTTTGGTGTATTCTGGACCTCGTTCCTTTTGTAATTCAGCATGATAAGCCTGACGCTCGGGTAAAGCATCTCGGGCCTTATTCTTTTCACGACACTTGAGACAGGTCGATACCGGATTGCCTCGAGCACCTATAAATTGGTCTAGGGGTTGTGGAGCGCGTGTACAATTTGTACATTTTTTCAACTCGGATGTCATTATATTTATAGTAGGTGGTCTTTTTTAAGTGGGGGTCGTCCTCAAAAATCCCACCATATGGGAGGTTTTTGGGGCCGAGGCCCGTGAATAAGATTTTGTATAATGTAAAAGACCACCCATACTTGCGAGTATGAGGGTGATCAGTTGGAAAATGCCAAACCCCCCATCCCGGATTGAATTCGGAGAATGTTGTAGTTCACCGCGAACAGCTTCTGCAGGGTCGATTGGATGCCACCCTGAGTGCCCGCCTTGATCGCCACGGCCACCTGGGCGTTATCAATACGAGAGAAGTTGCACGTGCCGGTCGGCTGGTGCTCCTCCGGCTGCAGAGCGAAGGAGTACACGTAGATGCCCGGGTACGGGGTGCCGCTGTGGTACACGTACGGCTGGTAGGTGTTGAAGTACTTGCCGAGCTGCTCCTTGAAGCGGTCCTGGCCGTTCAGGATCACCTTGAACTGGTTCAGCGGGCCCGCCTCGTACTGCGCGGCCGCGCTCGGGTAGCCCTCCTCGATCCAGCTGTAGGTGTTGCCCCAGCCGGCAGCCATGGTGATGCCAGGCACGGAGAGGGACGCCCCCTGCAGCAGCAGGTGGGGCACGCCCGCCACGTGGGGCAGGACGAAGTTGTTGGAGTTGACGAATGCGGAGGTGTTGCAGGTCACCTGCACGTTCTGGGTGCTGGTGGAGAAGTTCCACATGGCGTTCAGGTTGGCCGTCGCGCTCTGGTTGGGGTTCACGTAGCACCACACAAACTCCTTGACCGGGTGGTTGAAAGACAGGCGGATCAGCTGGAAGCTATCGTTCACAGTCACGGAGTCACCGCCGGTGTGCTGCACCTGCTCAATCAGGTACTCGTGGCCCTTCTGGGCGAAGCGGCGGCGCTCCTCGGTGTCCAGGTACACGTAGTTGGCCCAGACCTGGAAGTCGGTGCTGAAGTAGCTGGTGTAGTAGGCAGTCAGGTCGAAGTCCAGGCGGACCTCGTGGTACTGCAGGGCAATCAGGGGCAGGTACAGGCCCGGGTTGCGGTTGAAGAAGAACAGCAGGGGCAGGTACACACGGGGCTGGTTGCCGTTGATGCTGGTGCCCAGCACGGCCGTGGAGGAGGCTGCGGTCGTGGTCATCTTACCGTAGGCGTACTTGTCAGACTCGCCCAGGAACACCTCGGCGTACAGGCGCCACCAGGTCTGGTAGTGCTTGTCGATGCGCTGGCCACCGATGGTCATCTCGATATCGGCGATGGCGCGCTCGGCAATCCAGCAGGTGTCGAAGACGGTGTTGTTGGAGGTCGTGTTCGCCGTGATGGGCAGCAGGGACACGTACATGTTGCCGACCAGGTCACCGTTGCGGGCGATGGTCACGGACACACGGCCGCTGTTGGTCGTGGTGCCGTTGACGGTCTGCTGGATGTTCTCCATCGCAAAGTTAGTGTGGCGCTTGTACACAGCCTGGAAGAAAGTCACCTTGGGCTGGCCCGTCAGGTACACGTCCTGCGCGCCGTACGCAACGAGTTGCATAAGTCCTCCTGCCATGATCGCTTGGTACTAGTCCCCGAGAAAAAAATTTTGACCGAGTCGACACGCACCTCCTGAAATTTTCTCGGTCGAGAGTAATGAACAAGACGAGTGTGAATGCTGGAGCGGCCGCCAAGGCGAACGCAAGTCTTGCGGGGGCTCCAGTGCCCGGCCCCGTGGCCAACGCTGCACTGGCCAACGCCCGGGCCAACCAGGGAGTGGCCACAGCTGCCAATAATGCCCAGAAGGCCATGATCAACGCGAACAGAGCTGTAGCGAACGCGGCGGCATCGGCCGCCAACGCAACGAAGACTCAGTCTCCGGCAGCCCTGAATAACGCGTCTATTCAGGCGGTGAACGCGTCTGCGGCTCTTGAAGAAGCCAAGGGGGCTTTCAAGGAACTGGCGAAGCAACTCAAGACGACCAACGTCTCCGTGAACAACCTGAAGAAGATAATAAACAACGCGTAAAAACGCCCATCCTAAAAATCAAGGGCCCTAGTAAATGTCTCAGCGTCCACCGAAGCCCGTGCCCGAGGAGTTGGAAGAGGACGAGGAGGAGGAGTTGGACTTTGGTGACGACGAGGACGGTCTGGACCTTCTGGGCGCTCTCGAGTCCTGGTTCACGACCGAGGAGGGCGAGACGGTCGCGACTGCCCTGGTCGGTCTGAAAACTGCCGTCGAAATGCAGAACAAAATTCTAGTAAAGATGCTGAGTGCCCTGGGGAAGGTCCAGCCGTGCAAGTGCACTTCCAAGGAGCCGGAGACGGACGCCGCTTAAAAATATCTTGACCTTTCTTACAAATGGAGAAGGTCCACACTATCGATCACCAGACTCCTGAAAAAACGAATGAGATCCGAATGGAACTCCACCATTCGGATGTCCTGAATATGAACGCCGAGGACTTGGGTCAGTTTGTCACGGACCTCGAGGATCATATGTGCCTGAACACGAAGGGCGACAAGTACGTGCCGCTGGGGCTCATGAACCGTCTGTTCGATTTCGACGACGGAAACATGAAAAATGTAAATTTGGAGACGATGTCTGAGCAGCGCCGCCGTTTCGTGATGCTCCTGTCCGACCTGTACCATCAGGCGGGCCAACTGGCCATTCGTGACCAGCCGAGCCGGGACCTCACGGGGAACGAGTTTCTGATGGGCCAGCGCATCACGCGTCTCATAGAGACTGTGGATGATACGTACGAGATGATTTTCAGGTGGGTCCGGACCCACGAGCGCATCAATCATCCAACGTACGTGCCTATCAAGGGCGACATGGAGTCGCAGATATTCAGGTGCCAGACCATGAGTACTTTCGCGGATGCTGATGCTGAAAAGGACCAGACGAGCCCGTTTCAAAAGTTCCTCCTGTATCTCCTGGACCAGACGTACAAGCTGAAGATGCGCCGCTACGGAGACTACTGCTGCAAGCAGATTGCGACCGAGGAGGGCCACTTGACCAAGGCGTGGAAGCCCGTGATGGAAATCAAGGATTTCGTGTATTTCTACTCGCAAAAGGAGGAGAAATACGACATGTGGAAGAACATGACGAGCAAGGGTGGAATCGTCCAGGATACTATTCGGCACTTGACCAACTGCAAGGATCTCCAGTTCCCGGCCATCAAAAAGAACAGGAACGTGTGGTCCTTCCGGAACGGCATCTTCATAGGGAAGTTTCTCGAGAAGGACTCGTACACAACGCGCTTCTATGCGTACACGTCAGACAATTTCAAGCACCTGGACCCGACCATCGTCTCCTCCAAGTATTTCGACCAGGACTTTGACGCGGACAATCTGGCCGTGTCCGACTGGTACGACGTGCCCACACCCCACATGCAGTCCGTCATGGACTATCAGGACTTTCCTGAGGCCGTGTGCCGGTGGCTCTACGTGTTTTGCGGTCGGCTCTGTTTTCCGACCAACGAGATGGACTCGTGGCAGGTGATCCCCTTTCTCAAGGGTATCGCGCGGTCGGGCAAATCGACAATCATTACAAAAATTTGTAAAAAGTTTTACGAAGGTCAGGATGTCCGGACCCTGAGTAACAATATCGAAAAGAAGTTTGGTCTCGAGTCGATCCATGACGGTTTCATGTTCATCAGTCCCGAGATCAAGGGTGACATGGCCCTCGAGCAGTCCGAGTTCCAGTCGCTCGTCAGTGGCGAAGACATGAGTATCGCGCGCAAGAACAAGACGGCTGTGAGCCTCACGTGGAACGTCCCGGGAATCCTGGCCGGAAACGAGGTGCCCCACTGGCGCGACAACTCGGGCTCCGTGCTTCGGCGCCTGATGACCTGGAATTTTGGCCGTCAGGTCTCCGAGGCAGATCCACACTTGGACGAGAAACTTGACGGTGAGATGGACGCCATCCTGTGCAAGTGCGTCCGGGCCTACCTCGAGTACGCTCAGCGGTACTCGGACCAAGACATCTGGAACGTTGTGCCCCGGTACTTCCTGGACATTCAGAACCAGGTGGCCATGGTCACAAACACGCTCCAGCACTTCCTGGCCAGCGAAAAGGTCCGGTACGGTCCGGATCTGTTCTGTCCTCAGAAGCAATTCGTCACGACTTTCAACCAGCACTGTCAAGAGAACAACTTGGGCCGACCTCGGTTCAATCCAGACTTTTACGCAGGACCGTTCAGTTCGCGCAAGTTGGAGGTCCGGAACGACACGCTCGTGTGGCGCGACCAGACGCTCGCTTCACAGCCTTTCATCTTCGGGTGTGACCTGGCTCAGGATTTAAATACCGTCATCTAGTAGATGGCCGCGCCAGTCGAACATAATTGGATACTTGGCCCGACGCAGAACTTTGATTTTAGACTCACGAGACCCAAGATCACATCGACCATTCTTGACGTGCCCGAGACGCCTTTCAGGGGTCTGGACGTACAGACGTTTCATAACGGGGTCCGCGAGATGCTCGGGTACTTTCCCGGGGCCAAACAGGCCTCCGTGCGTGTGAGCAACGGTGCCGTCGTCGGCGCGAACAGACTGGGCGGCGTGCGCCGCTGGGACTTTCACGTCGCGGACCCGAGGGCCTATGTGAGTTTCAATAGGAGCACGGGCCGGATCCAGATCAACACGACTCAGGCCCCTGAGGCCATCCTGCAATACCTGGACCGGACGTACTTTCCGGGCGTTGCTCGTCTGAATTTTAGAATTCTAAAAATTGATACAAAACTTTTCATAGATCGAACCCTGAATATGGAAAACATGGCGGAAGAGATTAACAAGAAACTCCCGAGTTCCGTGGGAAGGGCGCGGTACGACCCCGATATGATGCCCGGCCTGTATCTCAACTGGGTCAAGCCCCATGTGAATCTCATCATGTACGGAAACGGAACGGTCCTTACCCAAGGTCTCAAGTCACGGGACCAGTTGGGCCTGACGGGCGAGATTCTAGAGAGTCTTTTCAGAACGTACAAGGTCGATCATCTTCAGGTCTTTAAGTACCTGCGCGGAACGAATAAAAAAGACTGGCTCTTCAAGTTCTACGAGCCCGTTCCGGCGCGTCAGAACAAAGCGGGCAAAAAGGCCTCTATGCTCGATACGCGGTATCCTTTGGCCCAGAGCTACACGGAAGAGCGCCAAGGGTTTTACGTTCGGCCCGGTCCGGACAAGAAACCTCGGTTTTACCCTTTGGTGGGTGACTTGGCGCTAGTTCGGACGAAGGTGGTCCGGGCCTATGCCAACGCGGGTGTGGAGATGCCGTCACCCGTGCGGACCGCCCTCGGCATCGAAAAGGGCGCGGCGGTCAAAAATAAAGTGGAAGGACGACGGGCCCCGAGCTGGAACGCGCAAAAGAACGGGTACTACGTCAAGCCCGGTCCGGGAGGACAGCCGTACTTTTTCAAGGTCCCCAAGCGCAAGGCGGCCGCTCTGCCCAAAGTGATCGAGCGGTACCAAAAAGCCGGGCGGCGCATCCCGACACCGGTCCGGAACATCTTCGGCCTGACGCGTTCACCTGAACACCAACACGGCCAGACTCGGCCCGTCGTGAACAAGAATGCACAGGGCCATCTGCGCATCAACGGGAAACACTACAACAAGTACACACAGGCCGAACTCTTGGCGGTGGCTCGGCGCCTGAACGTGGCGAACGTAGGGCCCAAGACGAGTCTACGAAACATCGCACAGAGAATATGGGGCGAGGTGGGTCTCAATAAAGCGCGGCCCGATCTCAGAATCAACGGCCGGGCCGTGGTCCTCATGGCGAACGGACGCGTGAAACGCGGGGACCGGATCCGTCAGTGGTCCACTCTGAACTCGGCTGAAAAGAACGCCATCGCCCGTGGATACCTTACAGAGGCCGAGTACAAGGAGTGGGAAGAGGTCCCCGCGGCGAACAAGTACGCCGGTCTCTTGTACTTTAAAGAGGCCCGGGCCGCGGTCAAACCCAAAACGCCCCCCAAGGCCAAGACGCCGAGCCCGGTCTCGAGCCCAGAAGGTCCTTCACCGTCTTTCGATCTGAGACTCGAGGCGACGCTCCTCATGAACGGTGTAGGCGGAACGGAGAACGACAAGGAAAAATTATTAAAAATTTTTAAAAATTTACCAAAGGGGGCCCGAGGCAAGCCACTCAGGGCAAACATGGACCGGGCCTCGAAGATGTTTCTTCGAGAAATAAAGAGACGCGAACAACTGAAGAATATCCGAGAGGCGTACAAGGCCCGGATCGTCGTGCCGAATTGGCTCCCGGCCAACAAACGAAACGCGTTTGCCCAGACGCTCTTGAATTTGGCGACGACACCGAACGCCAAAGGTCGGCTCCCGAACAAGGCGGCTATCCGCCGGGGCATTTCTGGTTGGCTCCGAACGACGCTTCCCCAACAGGCCCTGGCGGCCCGGAACGTCGAGAACGTCCTGACGGGCATCGTGCGTCGCGTACCCGCCTGGAACCCGAACGTCATCAAGACACCGAACGTTCCTTCTCCGAAGGTCAAGAGACTCGGGACACCGCGCCAAAAGCGCCAGGCCCCAGCGACGCCCAAAAAGGATCCACGGGAGAACAAGGAGTATGTTCTGCCGCGAAGTGAAAACGTGGAAAATCTTGCGAATGCGATGATAAGTCTCGGACTTCGTGTAGGCGCGACGAATAAGTACTCATGGACCCAGTTGCGACGCGCGGGCGTCCCCGAGAGGTTCAGGAACGTGTGGTTCAGACACGTGGCGGACCTGAACGTGCCTACGGTAAACGTGGGTCGGGCGGCCCTGAACGCCCTCAAGACGGCCAAGGCTCGGGCCAATTGGCTCGCGGTCCACAAGACCCTCCTGAATAAAGAAACGTACAAGACGCTCAGGAATCACAAACTCGGGCTAAATCAAAAAAACAAAAACAGACGCGCGGTGGCCAAGGCGGCCCGCTAAGTCACACACTCGAGCACGTTGAAAATCTTATACATGAGGGCAAAGAGGGTATCGCGGTCTCCGATATTCTTGGGGTCCAAAATCTCGAGTTCCACGTGCCAAGTCACGTCCTCATCCGCATCTTTGTCCTCTGGATCGCCCTTGACCTCAGACAGGTCGATCGAGAGGTTCTTACGCACGAAAGACCAGCGCTTCTTGAGTCGGACCGATTCCATCTCGGCGCCGTCCTGCTCATAGGGCTTCTCGAGAGACACGCCCAGACGCACGTCGAACACGTTCCCGTCGAGACCAAAGTCGACGTTCGCACACTTGACCTTCTGGACCGCGACAGACTCGTCCGTGTTTTCGTTGACCGTGATGCGTCTGTTCTCGGGGCCGTAGTACACGGAATAGGTCCCTTCAGAGACGGACTCCCACCCGTCGTACTTGCGCAGAGCGCGCAAGAGGCGCTCGAAGGTTGGCCGGCCGATATTCGTATCGAATTTTTGGGGCGTTTTGCGCCCGAGACGAAACTCAATCTCCACGTGTTCCTTGGGGGCCCAGTGACGAATCACGGGTTCGAAAGTATCAAAGACTTTCCGGGCTGTTTCCATTAAAGTTTGAGCGCTCGTCTTTTTTATGTCCCTTCCACGAGGACTTCCGAACCTCGGTGCGACGTGCTGGCTCAACGCGGCCGTACAGTGTCTGGCCCACGTGCCCCTCTTGGTCAACACGCTGAATCGCGAACCGTACGAAGGGCCGTGTGAAGTGACGAAAGAGCTCGGCCTGATTTTCAAGTCTCTGTGGTCTTCGGAAGGTCCGGGCCCGGATCCGAGTCGTTTCATTCGTGCATTCAGAACGCGTTTTCCTCGGTTCGACCCGGGACAGCACGATGCCCAAGAGGCCCTTCTGTGTCTCGTGGATGTGCTCGAGTCTTCACTCGGAAAAGAATTTATTAAAAAAATTTTCAACGGTCAAGAAATTCAGGAGACGAGTTGGGACGGAGGCCGTTCCGAACTCGCGTCTGATTTCGTGACTGTGATGTTCAGTTCAGAGGGCCAGAACGAAGTGACCCTCGGGGACCTGATGAAAGAGCGCGAGCGGCCCGTGACTCTCGAGGGCTACGAGGATGCGGCCGGCCGGAAACACGAGCGGGCCCAGGTGACGACGCGCGTCACGAGATGGCCCTGTGTAGCCGTGTTCACGTTCGCATGGTACACGGGCACGAAGCGCGTCGTGGTCCTGCCCGAGGTGTTCGAGGACCGGTGGTACCTATTTGCGGTCGTTCTTCATGCAGGGGGCGTCCATGGCGGGCACTACGCAACGGCCGTCCGCTTCAAAAACAAGTGGTACATAAAGGACGACGCGACCGTGTATGAGATTCCCGAGGCGCCCCGCAAAGGCCCGTTTTACATGGCTTTGTACAGGGCCCAAAATTCATCGAGTTGAATGTTTTCACGAATGTTCACGAGGGTCCGAAAGTACGTCCGACGATTGTTCGGGTGCGTCTTGTCCGTGCGTATCTTTTCAACGGACCAGCCGAGGTCTCCGTAGCCGCACTCGACGATGGTTCCGTCGGGCAAGTCCCGACGTATGTTCCGCCCGTAGAGCGCCGCCTCTTTGTACGGAACGCCCCTGTCCTGTACGTAAAGGTCCGTCCCTCGGAAAAGAGCAAAGTCTATGGTGATTCGGTCTCTGGGCTTCCACTTGAAGAGTGTTTCGTGCGTTCCGGACCGCACGGGCTCATCGACTGGCGTGAACACGAGCCCGTCCGTTTCCCAAGGCATAGTTTCGAGGTTCGGAAGAGGACCGGGCCACGTAGTCATGTGCTTGACACGAATTTCAAAAGGGTCCTTGACTGACCGCACGACGGATTTGAGAAGGGCCCGAGCCGCGTCAAGTCTCTTCGTGAGAGGCTCGCGACGCACGTCCGTGCCCTTGATGCACACGGCGTCGTGTATCAGAAAGACGGGCCGGGACGCCACGGGTCCTTTGATGGAAACGAGTTCTCCGTCAAGGATGGTCCCACGTGGGATCATGGTACTGACCGTGACCGTTTCAAAGGCTCTGTTGACCAAAAAGGCGGCGCGTTTTCCGTCCAACTCGAGACTCACGAGGAGGTGCCGAACGCCATCGGTCTTTTCACACACGACGTACGCTCTCTTTTTAAATTCAGGAAAGTGTCTCCGCTCGATGGAGACGGGCTGCGGGCCTGGGAATCTTTCACCATCAGAAGATTCCCAGGCCTGTTGTATAAACTCCTGTATCTGTTTTTTCATCATCGTGTGTAAAGAGGGCGCGTTGGCTCTAAGTGGGTGAGCCCTCAGGGCGCCAACTTGACCCCGGCCGTCTCGAGAATATTTCCGACACACTCGTGAACAAAGTGACAGATGACTGTGGCGGATGTGACGGCTCCGATCTTAATTCCGAGACCTTGAAGAACACGGAACATACTTTCGTCTCCAGGGAGTTTCACGGGGACTTTGTCACCGCGCAACTTTTTGTCGACCGGACGAGCATCCATGGCCCATACGCGCGCCTCTGTGCTTTGGATTTCGTAGAGCGAGTCGCCGAGTTTCTTTCCCGTGACCGTATCGAACTCGAGACCCCTCTGGTTCGCCGGCTCCGTGGAACCCGCGAGTGTCTTCTTTTTGAACGCGTCCCAATTGATACCCTCTTTGACCGCCGGAAACACGAGGACCTGGAGATTCTTGTCGAACGGAAGAATCGCCTTGACGAGCGAGTCCGCGTCGAGATTCGTCCCGTACTCGAACCATACGATACGTTCGCCCGTCTTGATGAGTTTGGCCAGACCCGACTTGTCCGTCACGAAGGCTATGTCCAGATGAATCCCACGCATCATACACTGCATGTGTATGTTCATGACCGAATGAAGTGTCGTGGCGCTCACAGACTTGTTCTTCGTGACCATACATACGTGGACAACGGTCATTAAAAGAATGAAGCGTCTAGGCCTTAAGCCTCTCATCCATCACGCCATGGAAACGGATATTTCCAACGTGGCCGAGGGTTGTCGTTACGTCAGCGTAAATTTGCCCGCCCATTTGTTGCCACCGACGACAAAAGGCATAGTCCTCCGAGAGGTACCGCCGAGTCTGCGGGTCGATCATGCAATCAAAGCAGGCGTGATACTCGTCAAGGTCCCGATTCTGGTGGTCATTCACACACTGAAGGTCGGGGTACTTCTCAGCCATCTTCGAAAAGACGTCGCGCTTGATGAGCATGAAGCCTGTGGGCCCGTCGAGGACCTCGGTGAATCCGTTTCGGACGGGCGTGTTTGAATACTTGAAATTCATCACAAGACTCGAGCCCATCTTGTTCGGGTCGCGCTCGTCGCCCGCCTTGACGCCCGCCTCGACTTGGTCCCACATGATGCACTTTTTGGGGTAGCAAGCCACAGCGACGTCATGGCCCGACTCGATGAGACGCATCACGGACTCGGGATCAAAATGGATATCAGCATCGATGAACAAAAAGTGGGTCGCTTGGGTCTTTTGCATGAAGCGCGCGACACCCAGGTTCCGGGCCCGGTGCACAAGGGACTCATTCTCGGTCGTGTCGAGCATCATCTGAACACCTCGGGCCGCACACAGACGTTGAAGACGCAAGAGGGACTCGGCGTAGGCCGCGAGACAAATACCACCGTAACAGGGAGTACAGACGAAGAGGACGACTGTCATTACAGGTCAGGACACTCTAGCCCTTAAGTATTATCGCTTCGAGTTTTGTGATTGTCGGAACTGAAACTTCACAGGTCCGTGCAAGGTCGGCCTTGGTCACGTTCCACGACTTGAGCATCATGAACATGACGGTTGCGGCGATCGCCTTGGGTGTCCGGCCTTGAAGTCCTGGGTGATCCTCGAGTTCTTTGCAACGCGCGATGAGTTTCATACGGGTCCGACCCCGTTCCGCCTCGGGAACTCCTTTCACTTCGTTGAAGAACCGAGGAATGATATCCGCAGCCGTCGTGACGACCACCTTGGTGTCCGGGTTCTGTTCCAGGAACGTCTCGGTCGTGCGTGCAAGGTCCCGCACGGGAATCTCGAACGCGGCCGCAATCTCCTGTGTCGTCCGTGAAATCCCCGCCTCCTTACATGCCTGAAATATACAGTTCGCCTTGACACCCGTCCGGACCGCTCCACGCGTGAGGACCGACTCGCTAAACTGCTTGTACTTGGTCTTGGCCGAACTCATAACAGAGGCCGGAAGTCCCAGGACGTCTCGCCCGATCCGATCCATCTCTGCATACGAGTGAAAAAGGCTCCGATCCTTGTGATTCATGGACATGTGGAAATTAATTCGGGCCATGCGTTTCAGAGCGTAACTCTGACTCCTTTTGACGTGAATAATCGTGCCCGTATTCCAGCTTTCACTAAAGTGAGTGAGATCTGCAGGCGCACCGACGCGGGAAGGGTCGGCGGCCCCGTCGTCCCCAGGTCCGCCTCGCCATTCAGGCTCGTCAGAAATAAAAGACTCATCTGTCCGTCCACACGACGCACACGTCATGAGACCATCGTCGTTCAGGGCCCTCGTACCTCCGCACACGCACTCGTAATCCGGACAGAAAATAGAAGGTTCGGGTCCGGCCCGGCTCGATCTCAGGACGTCGAGATCAGCCCAGATACGTTCGAGGTCTACCATTTTTTTGGTAGTGCCCCAAGGCGCGTTAGGCTCTTGAGCAAAAAACCTGTTTTTCTAGTAATGGATTACCTTCTGACCGCAATCGCCATCGCTCTCGTGTGTTTGGCCGGCTGGCTCATTTACAAGCGTTGGGTCGGTCGGTACCGTCAGCACCCCGCGGAGGAGCCTGAGGAGATTGAGGAGCCCGAGCCCGAGGACGAGCAGAAGGCTGTTGCCGAGCCTCCTTCTGTTCCCGAGGCCGAGGAGAAGAAAGATGTTTGAAATTTTATAGAATCATATACCAGAGGAATGCTGAGTCAGGTTGACGCAGCATCATTAAGTGAACCCTGGAGGTACGAAACCAGGAGGGTCCGTCTGAGAAATGTCAGGCCCGTACCCGAGCCCGTACCTCCACCGTTTAGTCTAGGCGATTTCATGTCCATGTTCGGAGCGGGTCCAGGACCCGAAGAGTACAAAGGAGTTCACATCAAAAAGATTAGCGTCAAAGATGTCGGAAATGCTTTCAAAAAGGCGGGGACAAACTTGGAAAAGGGATTTGAAAGCACTGGTAAAAATCTCGCGGCAAGTGCCACGGCCTTGGGAAAATGCAAGCCTTCAGATGTGAAATGTATAGGAAAGAACCTCGGGAACGCCATCAAGGATGGTGTGGAACTCGCTGTACCTATATCCACGGCCGTTGCTTCAGAAGTTGGAAACGGTAATCCCGATGCAGGATACAAGAAAATAGGAAAACAACTCTATTCCATCACGGGAATCGAAGGGATTGTGAACGATGTCAAGGCTATAAAAGCATGTGGTGGTAATGCCGCATGCATAGCCAAGAACCTCGGACAACTCCTCGCCGCTGTCGCCGCCATGGCATCTAACGCCATTCCAGGAGTTGGTGAAGCGGCGGATGCCGCAGAGGCGGCGGGGACGGCTGCACAGATTGCCCTCAAGGCTGAAAAGATGGCTCAGGAGGCTCAGAAAATAGCCAAGACAGAAAAGGAACTTAAACACGCCGTAGAACTCGAAAAGGCGGCCAAGGAGGCGAAGGAACTCAACACGGCGGCCAAGGAATCGGGAGATGTTGAAAAGCAGAAATCGGCCCTTGAAAAGTTCAAAAAACTCAACGACAAGATGCAGTCTGTCCAACAGAATACCCAGGACATCGCTAATCAGGCCCCTGTTGCAGACTCGGGCGCCCAGCCTACCCAGGGGGGCGGCATCACGGGAACAGAAGTCGCGGAGGGTGCGGCCGCCCTTGCCGCTGGAGGTGCTTTGGCCTATGGCGCGAGTAAAGTACTTGGGGGAAGGGGAGGAGAGACGGCAGCCGCTCCCGTTCCGAGTGGACCCGTCGTGGTCACCCAGCCCGCCCCAACAGTCGTCACACAGCCCGCCCCAACAGTCGTCACACAGCCCGCCCCAGTTGTTCTTCCGGGCGCAGGATTCCCAAGTATAGAACTGAACATACAGGTCGCAGGTGAGGGGGGTGTTCTGACATCCGGTACAGGTGACGAAGTCATAGGCGGTCCGGGTGGCGACGAGCAAGAGGAGGAGCGAGAGGAGGAGGCCTCGCCCGGGGAGGAGAGTCCCGGATTGCTTTCGAAAATCAAGTCGGCACTCGGTTTTGGTGGTTCCTCTGGGTACGACGGATCTCGTGCCAAGTTCCGTCTCAGTCTTATGATTTTTATAATTTTTATTTTCTTTCTAATTTTCTAGGTGTACAAGTAGAATGGAAACGTACAGAGGAGGGCGTGGGGGTGGTGGAGTCGCGCAAAGAGCAGAGGCTGCCGCCGCCAAAAAGGCCGAGGGCGCCGTGGCCAAAAAGGCCGAGGGCGCCGCCTCGTCCCGAGTCAAGAGCGCGGTAGAGTCTCAGGTTGAGAACGCCGTGACCGGCGGTGGCGGTGGCGGCGGCGTGGGGTCATCAGTGATCAGCGCCGTGACCGGCGGTGGCGGTGGCGGCGTGGGGTCGGCACTCGGGGCCTTGACCGGTGGTGGTGGTGGCGGCGCATCACCAGGTGGGGCGTCCCTTGTGGGCGGTGGCGGGAGTCCCGTGTTCGGGCCAGCACCTCCTCCCGCATCTATAAGGATAAATCTCCAGGTCTTTGGAAAGAAGGGAGTGGCGTCTTCGGGTGTTTTTGAAAATGGGACGCAGGCCCAGACGCACGCCGAGGAGCCAAGCGGCTCGAACGTCGCGAGCTCTAGTCCGTCCCTTCTCGACAAGGCGAAGAATCTCCTTCCAGGGAAAAAGACCCCGTCTGCCAATGAGGCGCCTCCGGCTCGGGCGCCTCCGGTGTCACGGAGAGGAAAGTCCAAGTTTACTCTGAATGGTGCGGAGATTGAGTCTCCGGATCATTCGCCGAGTGTTCTCCTTATTCTATTCTGCTCGATTGCTTTGGTCATATTGTTCATTCGGAGGTGAAAAGCGCGTTGTACTCGTTGAGCCAAATAACTGGGAACTTGTCTTGTCCTTCAGCCACCGTGATGGCTTGACCGCCCGTTATTTTTTGGTACCCGTTGTACATGCCCACAAACTCGTTAATCATGTTGGCCGACTCGTCGTCTTTCAGACTTGAAATATCTACCGGACCGCCCTTTCCGTATTTGAAAAATATACCTATTATATTCTTTTTGTAATTCTCGGCGGCATCTTCAGCGGCGTCGAATTCAGAAAGGCTTACAGACCGAAAAAGGATTAGACAGAGGAGAAGGATGGCCACACACAGGGCCCACTTCATTTACAAAATGTAGACATTTTTTTCATAGACGCAAGGTCCTGTGCGGTGAGCCCCCACCGCCCAGGGTCCCTAGAGATTATCCGGTCATAAAACCCAAGATTTTCAGCCGTGAGGCCCGGGATCGACTCCACGAGACTCTCTAGTCTCTTTCGTTTCATGCACGCGTTCTGAAACTTGGTCCACATGGACCCGGGTCGGAGTTTCTTCAGGGACTTGTTCACGAGACGGGACGGGCCGAATATGGCCGATTGAATAAAGTACGGCATGAGTTCCCAGGACTGTTCGCGGTACATACGCTCGTCTATGACGTCCGCTACCGTCATGGATTCGGCGATCCGCGCGAGGTCCTCGAGGTCCAGAGCCCCGTCGACGTAGTTTTCTTGGACGACGCCCCACATGTACCCGTGCTCATGCACGTCGCGAAACGTGGGCACGCGCCCCTGGGCCCCTTTGCACAAGAGGACTTCACAGTCCTGTCGGGGCTCTTGAAAAAAGTCACGCTGGTCAGACTCGAACTCGAGTCCCTGAAGCACGTACCGCACGGACCCTTTCGACTCCTCGGCCAGTCTCTTCACAAGGGTCGGATCCGCTTCAGGTTTCAAAGAAAAAATAATTTTTAAAATTTTTTCGACACTGGGAGGACCGAGTTGGTGGTTGAACACGGGGAAAGACAACTTTATGGGTGACCGGGCCGTGATGAACATTTGTGACGTGGATGGACACCCCGTGAGTTCTCGAAGTCCCACGAGGTCCTTGACGGATTCATAGTCATCGAGAATGATGGCCCGGTCCGAGGATCGAACACGTTCGAGAAACTCGAGCGTGGTTTGTTTCGTTCGAAGCACGTCATCTGTGAGATGGATCCCGCCGGTCTGTTCGGCCAACCACGTCTTGCCTATGCCCTCTGGTCCCCATATACAGATGACTTTGGCCGATGCGAAATCGACGGGAGGATTTTTAGCTTTCTTTGTTTTAAGAAAGCGATCCATAATGGCTTCTGATTCGGACGATGAGTCTCTTACTCGTCAACTCCTTAATATGATTCTTGAAAATAACGCGTTCATGCCATACATCATAGGCTGGATGGCGTTCAACGTTCTGACCTTGGCGCTCGTGATTTATATCTCTATACGTATTAGTCTTAGAGGACCGCCACTATGAAGGGACCGCCCGTTCTTCTCAAGCCGGCCCCAAGGTCCAGTCCGTACAAATTCGTGGCGTACTTTCCAGAAGGGACCAGGACCTCCTTCGGTCTCAAGGGTTACTCGGACTATACGATTCACAAGGATCGGGCCCGCATGCTTCGGTACCTGACGCGTCACGGGTCCAGGGAAAACTGGAGGCGTTCAGGGGCCAAGACGGCCGGGTTCTGGTCCAGGTGGGTCTTATGGTCCAGGCCCTCGTTCCGTCAGGCCCTGAGTCAGACCCAAAAGGTGCTTGGGCGCCGTATTATTTTCCGAGCCAAGTAATAATAATGGCCAACGGGAATGTAGCCGTCCCTCCTGCGGCGTTTCACCTCGGGTTCATAGGCGCCATCATCTTTTTCGGATTTCTCATGATTACACAGGCGATCGCCATCAGCAAGGCGCGGTCCGGAAAGCAAAACAAGGGGGTTGGGTACACGATGATGGTCCTGACTCTCGTGACTGAGATCCTGGCCCTCGTGTATTTCGTCATAGGGTACCTCAAGGCGTCCGGGGCTGCTGCGGCTATACGGGCGGCAGCAAACGCACGGTTCCGTGGGGCAGCGCCTCCGGTTGCTGCCGTATAATTTCTCAGACACTAGTAATAATGCCCCCACCAGAGGCTTTTGCAAATTTCGTCGTGTCCATGGCCCAGGCGGGTCTCGCAGCAGGCTCGGCCGCCAACGTCCGCAAGGGGGCCTCCAAGGGTGGGAGTGCAGCAGGACTGTTCTTCCTGCTCTTGGGTCTCTCGTTCTTCATTCTCATGGACTATAACGCGAGGTTCGGAGGTGCACTTTCCGGAGCGTCTTTTACTGGAACGATCTTCAAGTTTCTCATGGCTTCTGTCCTTCTGTCAGCCACGGGATTCATTCCTTATGTGGTCCTGTCCCGGAAGGGCAACGCCAAGGCGAAAAAGTTCGCGGGCTCCATATCTTCCGCCGTGTACGTGCTCATTTCGCTTGTGAGTGGCGCCTTCCTTGGCCGCAACACAGACGACGGACTCCAGTCCGTGATTCTCACGAATATGTACGTCCTTTTGGGCTCCATCCTGGGCTTTAACGCTCAGGCCGCAAGGAGCGACCAGGGAGCCATGAGCAACTCTGTCATGGCGGCTATAGGCCTGATACTCTTGGCGCTTTTCGATGCCAAGGGGTCAAACAAAGGTACGGGAGCGGCGGAGGTGAAGACGCCTGGTGCAGAGGAGGTGGCGAACGCAGATCTCGCGAAACTCGAGAAGGCCGTCACGAATGCACAGGCTGCTATAAACAAAGCTGGGGCGATATTAGAGACTAACACCGAGGAAATGAAGGCGGGTAAACTTGCTCTTCAGCAAAAACTCAAAGGGGCCCAAGAGGCACTCGAGACCTACAAGGCCACCAAGACGGCCGCCTGAACCTTTTTTACTCGCTAAAAATAAGCGATGTTCCTTTCGCGTGAACAGACGGCCGACTTTCTCCAGAGAGATCCGGACGGGTTCATAGGGCGCTTGACGCCCCTCGATCTTGAAGCACGCCACGCCCGGTCCAGGTCCGACTACCTGGCCCGAGCGGTCCGAAGCGCCGACACGTGGACACCCGACGAAAAGGATGCCCTGTGGCGCGAACTCCTTCTGGCCAAAGAGCACCTCTCAGGGACTCGGTACGCCGATCTCCCGTGGATCTTCGCCAAGGCGCACTACGAGGCAGAGATGCCCCATACCCGCCAGAACGTCATCTTTTTGCCCGGGTACGTGAGTGCCGCGACCCTCGTCCACGAGATGGTCCACGTGAACCAGAAGATGCGTGGGCCCGTCATTCCTCCCGGGTACCGCCTCTCTCAAGACACGTTCAGGAACCTCAGGACGAATCCCGACGAGGATGGTAAAGTCTGGTACAGGGGGAACGTTCCGGCCGGGGCGTACTTCGTCCCACGACCCATGAGCCTCTTGGACGTCAAGGAGTACGCCGTACACCCTTTCGAGGCTGAAGCGTATTTAATGTCCGATTCTTTTCGTTAAAAATTCCAAATGGGGGTGACCATCGTGACCAGTCACTGGAAGGAAGACCTGACTTGGCTTGCGACCCAGAACACATTTCCCGTTGTTCTCATCGATAAAGAGGGTGCAGACCCAGGCCCGCTCGTGCCTCAGCACGTCATCCCGAACCAGGGAAAGGAGGCTTCTGCGTACCTCAAGTACATCGTTGAGAATTAC
>Ga0007809_10000079_pt1 | contig 35800 bp, 29 predicted proteins | sample CryBogCBE02Aug07_FD_60383 | JGI IMG/M metagenome (GOLD analysis project Ga0007809, IMG submission 60383) | Freshwater microbial communities from Crystal Bog, Wisconsin, USA - CBE02Aug07 | ecosystem: Environmental > Aquatic > Freshwater > Lake | place: Crystal Bog, Wisconsin, USA | collected...
GAGTGCGGCCACGGCGAGTCGGCGGAGCGGAGCGGCCGCGGCATCCCCCGTCCAGTTCCCGGCCAGGAAGCCCCTGCTCGTCACCGCCGCCAGCACCAGCACCAGACCGAAGAAGCTCTGCGCCAGCAAGGCATGAAAAATGCCGATCTGGTCCTTGTAGAGCGTGACGCGGAGTCCCCCGAGCACTCCCTGGAGAATCACGGCGGCCACGGCGGCCACGGCGAGCCAGCGGACCCAGGTGCGCTTTTCCTTCCAGAAGGTCACTGCGGCCAGAATCAACGTTAGGAATCCCACACCCGAGGCGATCAGCCTGTGGGAGTGTTCCCAGAAGATCCCCCCTACCCACTTGGAGTAGGGAAACAGGAACATGTTGTAACCGTAGGTCGTCGGCCAGTCGGGCACGGACATGCCGGCTCCCTTGGAGGTGACGAGCCCGCCGACAACGATCAGCAGGAAGGTCGAGAATGCCGTGAGCAGGGCGACCCTGTGAACCGGGGCCAACCGTGCGGCTTCCGAGGAAACCTCGCCCATACGGCCTCCCTTAGTGGGCCTCCAGAGTAACGTGGGAGGGAGCCTTCTCGTTCTGCGGGAGGTAATCCTTCTCCAGTCCGGGGACGCTGTACTCGTAGGGGCCGTGATGGATGGTCGGGATCACCGGGAAGTTCCCGTGCTGGATCGGATGGGAGAGCGTCCATTCCAGCGTGGTGGAATGCCATGGATTGGCGGGCGCCTTGGGTCCCTTGAACATGCTCCAGAAGATGTTGATCAGGAAGGGGATCGTGGAGAGGCCGAGTCCGATGGCACCGACGGTGCAGACCACGTTGAGCGGCTGGACCTGGCGCAGGCAGTCGTAGACGGTCGGATCGGCGATGCGGCGCATCATGCCGGCCAGACCGAGGTTATGCATCGGGAAGAACGTCAGGTTGAAGAAGACGAACGACATCCAGAAATGCACCCATCCGAGCGTGTCGTTGAACATGCGTCCGGACATCTTCGGGAACCAGAAGTAGATCGCCGCAAAGAGCGAGAAGACGATCGCGCCGAAGATCACGTAGTGGAAGTGGGCGACGATGAAGTAGGTGTGGTGGACGAAGAGGTCGATCGGGGTCGCCGCCATGAAGATCCCGGAGAGACCGCCGATGACGAACATCGAGACGAAGGCCACCGCAAAAGCCATCGGGACGGTGTAGTGGATGTTTCCGCGCCAGATCGTCCCCATCCAGTTGAAGGTCTTGATGGCGCTGGGCACGGCGATGACCATTGTCGAGACGCCGAAGACGGCGCTCAGGGTCAGGTTCATGCCGCTGACATACATGTGGTGACCCCAGACAATGAAGCCGAGCCCGCCGATCACGACCATCGCGTAGACCATGGCCTTGTATCCGAAGACCGGCTTGCGCGAGAAGACCGCGAGGATCTCCGAGGTGAAGCCCATCGCGGGAAGCACGAGGATGTAGACTTCGGGATGACCGAAGAACCAGAAGAGGTGCTGCCAGAGCAGCGGCTGGCCGCCGCCGGAGGGCTTGTAGAAGGCGGTGCCGAAGTTGAGGTCGAAGATGATCAGCGCCGCGGCGGCCGAGAGGACCGGGATCGCGAAGATGAGGAGGATCGCCGTCACGAAAATCGCCCAGACCGGGAGGGGCATCCTGAACATCGTCATGCCGGGGGCACGCATCGTGATCACCGTGGTGATGTAGTTCACCGCGCCGGTAAGGGAGGAGAGACCGTTGATGAAAAGCGAGATGCACCAAAGGGTCTGCCCAAGCTGGGTGCCGTTGTACTTCGCGAAGCTGCTGAGCGGTGCGTAGGCCGTCCAGCCGGTTCCGGGAGCGCCGCCCGGAGCGAAGAGAGAGGCGAGCATGATGACGCCCGAGATGGAGAAGAGCCAATAGCTGATCTCGTTGAGCGTCGGGAAGGCCATGTCCCCGGCGCCGATCTTGAGGGGAATCAGGAAATTGCCGAAGACGCCGATGAGCACCGGCATCGCCACGAAGAAGACGAGGATCGTCCCGTGCATCGTGACGAGCATGTTGTAGCCGCCGGGAATGAGGGCCCCGTCGTCGCTGACGATCGTGGAGGGAAGGAACTGACCGATGAACGGGATCGGATGGCCGGGGAAGGCGAGCTGCCAGCGCATGGCGATCGCCATCGCGCCGCCGATCACCAGGTAGAGGATCGAGCTGAAAAGGAACTGCATCGCGATCACCTTGTGATCGGTATTCCAGAGATAATGCATGATCCCCTTCTTGCCGTGCCCGTGGTCGCCATGTCCTGCGGCGGCGTGTGAATCAGCGGTGATCGTGGCGCTCATGGTTCGGATGGTATCGGGGTTCAGGGATGGGTCAAGGTGGCGACCGGCGAAGCCGCCGCGGCGGGCGCGGCGTTCTTTTCCTGGCGCGGCTTGAGCCACTTGGCGAACTCGTCTTCGGTGACGACCCTGATGGGGGCCTTCATGTTATAGTGCCCGGTGCCGCAGAGCTGGTTGCAGGCGATCTGGAAATTGCCGGTGCGGGTAGCCTGGAACCAGACCCAGCCGATCGTGCGGCCGGGAACGCAGTCCTGGTAGAGGCGGAACTCGGGAACGTAGAAGGAGTGGATCACGTCGCGGGAATGCAGGAGCAGATGGACCGGGCGTCCGACCGGGATCACTAACTCGGAGGAGATCACGTCCTGCGCGGTGAGGGGGTTCTGGGAATCGGTCCCGAAGGGGTTCTCGTCGGAGATCTTGCGGACATCGATCGGGGAGAGTTTGCCGCTGACGCCGGGGTAGCGCATCTGCCAGCCGAACTGGTAGCTCGTGATGTCGATCTCGAAGGAATTGGCCGGAGCGGGACGGTGGATCTGGTCCCATAGGTGGTTGCCGTAGAGCGCGAGCGCCAGGAAGACGATGGTCGGCGCCGTCGTCCAGATGATCTCCAGCTTGTCGCTGCCGTGGCTGTAGAAGGCCTTGTGCCCAGGACGCTTGCGGTAGGCGATCAGGAAGTAGATGTAGGTCGCCTGGGTGACGACGAAGACCGTGGCTGTCAGCCAGAAGATGATCATGAACAACCGGTCGATCTGCTCCCCGTGGACGGTCACGCACGGGGGGAGTCCCCAGATATGGCCGGAACGCTGCTCGGCCATGGCGCTTCCCACGGTCAGCAGGAGGGCGACGGCGAACCCGAGACGGAAAAGGATGCTGCTCTTGAGGAAGTGTCTCATCGTCGGTCGTTATTTGGCCGCGGGCGCGGCGGGCGTTCCCTTGGCGGGAGGCATCTGCATCAACTGGGCCTGCGTCCAGGGATCGCTCTGATCCTTGTGCTCGCTGCGGATCCCGGCCACGAAGGAAGGATCGATGGCGGGGGCGTTGTTACCCCAGTCGGAGCGGATGTAGGTGAGGATCGAGGCGATCTGGTCGTCGGAGAGTTGCTTCCACTGCGGCATGGCATTGTTGTAGTTGCCGCCCTTGACGCTCATCGGACCCTGGTGACCATGGAGCATCAGCAGGACAAGGTGGTTCTCGCCGTGCTTGCTGTCGGAATTGACCCACTCGCTGCCAGCAAGCGGGGGGAACTGCCCTGCCACGCCGAGTCCGGTGGACTGGTGGCAGACCACGCAATTCTGGGAATAGAGTCTCTTGCCGACGACCTTCGGGTCGACCTTCTCCTCGGTCTGTGCGCCGCCTCCGGTCCAACTCACGGCGTTGCTCTCGTAGACGTCGCTGCGGAATCCGCCGCTGTGATAGGCCAGGTAGAGACCCCCGAGGAAGAGGGAGATCATGAAGGCGCCGACGATCCAGGGGGAGAGGGGTGCTCCGGAGGAATCCCCGCCGCATTCGTTCTGATGGTTGTCGTGGTGCACGGTCTTAAGTCTCCTTATTTGGCCCCGGCGGCTTTCTTCACCGGAGCCTCCGGCAGGGGATAATCATGGCGCAGCGAGAGCAGGTAGGCGACGAGGTTCTTGGCGTCGGTCGAGGGAACCACCTCGTAACCGGGCTTGGGAGCAAACTCGGCCGGGAGATCCAGCGCCGCGTCGGAGCATTGTCCCTGGATTTTACGGACCTCGAACAGGTGGCTGTAGGAGGGCATGAGGGAACCCTCCGCCACGGAACCGGGCCGGTAGAGATGCAGGAACTGCCACGCAGCCTTGGGCTGACGGACCCCGATGTTGGAAAGATCGGGGCCGAGGCGGCTCGATCCGAGAAACGCGGTGGAGTCACGCAGGTAATCGCGGGCAACCGAAGGACGCACGCCCCAGCCGCGGGCGATGTCCGTTCCGGTGATGCTGGTCTGACGCACCTGCTGGCTGTGGCAGGAAGCGCACCCCTCGGCGGCATAGACGCGCTCCCCGGCGATCGCGTCACCGCCGTAGTTGGGAGGGAGCGTGGCACCCGTCTCCGCATCGGGGGCAGGTTGGAGGCGTCCGAGTTCGAGGGTGGAATAGGCCACCACGCCGAGCCAGGAGGTCAGGAATACCAGAAGGATGCCGCTGAGCAGTGTCGGAAGGCGGTGCATGGCGTCAGTTCTTGGGGAAGAGCCGCTCGGCGGCCAGGGCCCGGGTGAAGTTCGTGGCGGCCAGCACGGCCGAGGCGAGGAAAATTCCCCATGCGGCGGCCTCCAGGACGTGGAACGGCTGGGCGTAGGAGGTGATGTTCAGGAAGGAAACGACCGGATCGAGCAGTGCCAATCCGACGACCAATCCCTCCAAAAAGAGAAGAACGGCGAGCAGGAGCACCCCGGCGAAAGCCAGCCAGTATTGGGTGATTGAGAGACCCGCGCACCAAACCTCGCGGGCCAGCAAAGCGGGCGTTGCCTTGTGAAGCACGCCGAGTAGCGTGAAGGAAACGGCCCCCAGCAGCCAGAGCACGTCACGCGCGGAGGTCACGCCGGTGAATCGGGCAAAGGCGCTCACATCGGGAAGCGAAACGAAAGCCCCAAGCAAGGCGGAGGAGAGCACCAGGAAGAGTCCGGAACGGAGGTACTGCCACGCGATCCCGTCCCCGTCATGACCACCGGAGCGCTGCAGGAAGGCGAGGTTGATGACCGCGATCAGCACCGGGATCAGGAAGAGGACTCCGGCAACGATGCCCGCAGAGGTCATCCAGGCGGGAATCGGGCCGCCGATCAGGCGGGAGAGACCGGCCCATCCACCCAGGAGCAGAAAGAGCCAGAATCCGAGCGGGGAGAGATTGCGACGATGGAGATGCTGGCCCGAGAGACGGGGAAGCAGGGCATACAGCGAGGCGAGCGCGAGGGGCAGGAGCCAGAGCAACAGGAAGGCTCCGGAAAACCATCCCTGCACGAGCCCTTGGGCGGAGCCGCTGACGGGTTTCCAGGTCAGCAGCAGGTTGGCCGTGCCATAGACCCAGGGGAAGCAGCAGAAGCCGGCGACGATGTACCAGAGCGCCGTCTCGGCACGGCCACCCGACCCGATGTTGGCGCGGCGATCGAACAGGCAGACGACCCAAATCCCGATCATCAGGAAGGAGAGCAGGAGCATCGAGGAGACCCAGTTCGGGTATTCCAGCCACTCCACCCCGGTGGAGTATCCAGCCAAGATGGCGAGCGTTCCGAGGAGAACCGCGAGGTTCCAGAGGACGATTGCGGAGTTGATCACCGTGCGCAGGATCACCCCGCCGAGCGGACGTCCGCTAAGGCGCGCCATGAGCCAGATGCCGGCGGCAATGGCTGCCTGCGATGCCCAACCGTAGAGGAACAGGTCCCGGGACATCGCCTCGAGGCGGCCGTAGCCGAGGAAGGCCACGCCACCCAGGAATCCGGGGAACGCCAGCTTGACCGAGGCAAGGAAAGCAAGGAACGCCGCCACCACGAGCCAGTGGAGGGCGTTTCCGAAGAGCAGAAGAAGGGGGCTGCGGACCGAGGCGTCGATGCAGCTCTCGTGAGCGGCCTTGATCCCTTCCTCGTGGCGACAGGTCGTGGTGCTCATTGCTGGACGGGGGTCGATGCCGCGGCAGCCGTCTTCGGGGAGCGGGCGTTGAGTTCTGGGATCACGAGTTCCGCCGCGCGGTCAACCGGAATGCGGACAATACCCTTGGAACGGTCAGCCCACCCGTAGCTGGTGAGGGCCGTCTGGTCGGCCGCCTGAAGTTCGGCAAGGTTTTTGGCGCGCACGGCCGAGCGCTCCGCATCCTCCGTTACGGTGGCGGAGGGAAATCCCCCGAGCCAGAGGAAGGCACCGGCGGCGACCGCCGAGAGAAGGATCAGGACGGAGAGAACCGCAATAAAGCTGTAACGGCGGGGTGAGGAACCCGCGACCGCGTCATGATCGTGATGGTGGTGTGTCATCAGTCTTGGAAAGAGGAGGCCTCGGCCAGGCGCGGGTCACGCGATGGCCAGAGCGGGGAATCGCCGAGTCCCTTGAGGAAGAATGCACCAAGAGTGGATCCGATGGCGAGCAGGGCGAACACATCCAGAAGGGAGGGATGGAACCCCTTCGGGTGCAGAACGGGCATTACCAGAAGATACACGTCAAGGAGGTGCATCGCGAGGATCCATGCGGCGACCAACCCCAGGAAGCGGCAACTGGCCTTCGGCGAGCGCAGGAGCAGCAGGGCGAAGGGAACAAGGAAGTGGCCGGCGACCAGAAGAATGCCGAGCAGCTTCCAAGAACCGGTCGAGCGGAGAACATAGAAGGAGGCTTCCTCCGGGATGTTGGCGTACCAGATGAGCATGTACTGGGCGAAGCCGATCCAGCCCCAGAAAAGCGTGAAGGCAAGAAGGAGCTTACCCACGGCAAGGTTGTGCTGGGAGGTGAACACGCCGCTCAGGTACCCCGCCGAGCGGAGGGCATTCGCCAGCAGGATGATCACCGAGAGGGAGGCGAGCACAGCCCCCGCGAAGATGTAGAGACCGAAAATCGTCGAGACGAAGGTGAAATTCAGACTCATGATCCAGTCGTAGGACCAGAAGGTCAGCGAAATGGCGCCGACCGGGATCAGGAAGAAGGCGAGTCGGCGGTTCTTGATCGTGTGGATGGCGGCGCCATCGATGTCCTGCGCGAGCGAGTTGCGGCGCAGCAGCAGGGCGACCAGGCCGAAGAGCAGGAAATAGAAAATGGTCCTCACCCAGAAGAAGTTGACGTTCAGGTAGGCAGCCTTCTCGGCCAACTCATGATTCTTCGCTGGATTCAGGGTCATCCAGCCCCAGACATGCGGGGCGACGAAAAACAAGGGAAGGAGCAGGAGGGCTAGCAGCGGGAGCAGGCACGAGATGTTCTCGAGTTGCCGGCGGATGCCCACGCTCCAAGCGGCATCGGTCGCGTGGTGAACGATCACCCAGAAGAGTGATCCGATCACGATCGTGACGAAGAACCAGCCGGCAAAGAGCCAGGAGAAGCCGAACTGGGTCGGATTACGCAGTCCCAGCACGAAGGCGAGCACCAGCGAGACGACGGCGGTCACGCAGAGTCCGATGAAGCGTCCCCCGACATGCTTGTAGTCGAAGGTCTCGGCGGTCGGGAGTGAGGTCTTGGGCTCGCTCATGGATTGGCCGGGGCGGGGGCTGCGTTGGTGACCTGGAGGGGGGCACGCTCGGAGGCGGGCACGTCGTTGATGGTGGCGTTCTGTGCGCGCTGGAGCGCGCGGACATACGCGACGATGGCCCAGCGGTCGGGCACCTGGATGACGGCGCCGTAGCCGAGCATGGTGTTCTTGCCGTTGGCGATGGTGTTGTAGATCTCGCCGTCGGTCATGTCGCGGAGACGCTGCTGTCCGAGATTGGCGACGCCCACCAGACCGTACTTGGTCGCGATGCCGTTCGCGGCACCGGTGGCACCGTGGCAGACGGCGCACTGGATCTGATAGCGCTCGCGACCACGCTCAAGCGTCGCGGCCGTCACCGTGAAGGGGATCCCGTTGCCCCAGTTGGTGCCAACCTTGCCGGTATCGGCGTAGCTCTCGCTGCCGGAGAAGATCACGGCATTGTAGGAACCGGCCATAACTGGGCATTCCTTGGCACCCGAGGTGGGTGCGGCAGGCGCGGTGTATCCGGCGGGAACAGTGCCGGGTACGGGTTGGCGGTTGCCACGTCCATCGGCGAAGAAGGGGCTGGGCACCTGAGCCTTGACCTTGGGCTGGCGGACCATATCGGGGAAGATCTCGATGGGGGGACGGGAGCTCTTGCAACCGCGGAGGCCTGCGGCGGAAACGACCAGCACGGTCAGCAGAACAAGGATGAGGGTGAAGTAGCGGACCATGGCGTTATTCGGAATCCGGTTCCTCCAGGTGGATCGCAGTGATGTCCCCGGCCCCGGCATCCTCCAGGATTTCGGAGACCTCACCGAGCGAGAAGTTGCGGTCACGGGCCGAGACGGCGAGGAAGAATCCCCTGGAGGCGTCCTTGGCGAAGAGATCCCAGGCCAGCATCGGGTGGTTCAGGCGGGGCATGCCGCCCAGGATGATCATCCCCTTCACGGCGGCGACGGCGCCGATCATGAGGGTGAGGGCGACAACAATCGGCACATACTGGGGCAGTCCTGCCAACCCCGTAGGCTTGCCATCCACCACGATTGGGTAGATGAGGTTGCTCGGGATCAGCTGCATCGAGAGAGCCAGCACGATGGCCGTGAGGCCTCCGCCGAGCACAAGGAAGCTGAGGAGCGACTTGGGCAGGCGCATTGTCTCGGCGAGACCGTGCACGGGATAGGGAGTGTAGCAGTCGACGGCTGTGTAGCCGGCATCACGCAGTCGCTTGAACGCGGCGATGAGGGCGTCGGGCGTGTCGAAGCGCGCTCCCACGGCATGGAGCGGCTGAAATGGCGATCCGCAGAGAGGCAGGCGGCTCATCTCAGTGTTCCTCCCCCGAGTGTTGCGGCTGGGCGCCGGGCAGCGCGGCCTTGAGTTCGTTCATGCTCATGACCGGAACAAACCGGATGAAGAGCAGGAAGAGGGTGAAAAAGATCCCGACCGTGCCGGTGGCCGTCAGGATGTCGACGATGGAAGGGTGGAAATTCCCCCAGGAGGATGGAAGGAAGTCGTGCAGGAGCGAGGTCGTCACGATCATGAAGCGCTCGAACCACATGCCGACGTTGCAGAGGATCGCGAGCACGAACACAAGCGGCAGGCAGGTGCGGATGCGCTTGAACCAGAAGAGCTGGGGAACCGTCAGGTTGATCGTGAGGCAGGTGATCGCGTACCAGGCGGCCGTGCCATGGAAGCGCTCCCAGAAAGCGCCGCGCTCGAACGCATTGCCGCTGTACCAGGCGCAGAACAGCTCGAAGACATACACGTAGGCGACGCAGGAACCCATCATGAGGAGCAGCTTGGCCACCTTCTCGAGCTGCGAGGGGGTGATCAGGTCCTTGAGCTGCGGGTAGAGGGCGCGGAGCGGGATGAGCAGGGTCAGCACCGTGGCGCTGCCGCTGTAGACGGCACCGGCCATGAAGTAGAAGGGGAAGATCGTGGCATGCCATCCCGGGATGACGGAGGTGGCGCAGTCGCTGGCCACAATCGTCGTGACGGTGACCACGAGCACGGCGGTCAGTCCCGCGAGCAGGACGTACATCGACTCGTAGTGGCGCCACTGGCGGGCGGTTCCAAGCCAGCCGAGCGAGGCGACGCCGTAGCAGAACTTGCGGATCTTCGTCGTGGCGCGATCACGCAGCACGGCAAGGTCGGGAATCATGCCGGCGAACCAGAAGAGCGAGGAGACCGTCAGGTAGCTGGAGACGGCGAAGACGTCCCAGAGGAGAGGGCTCGAGAAGTTCGGCCACATCCCGTAGTTGTTCGGGACGGGGAAAAGGAACCAGACGAACCAGACGCGGCCGATGTGGATGGCGGGGTAGACGCCCGCGCAGACGATCGCAAAGACGGTCATCGCCTCGGCGGCGCGGGAGACCGAAAGACTCCACTTCTGCCGGGTCAGGAAGAGCACCGCCGAGATGAAGGATCCGGCGTGGGCCATCGAGACCCAGAAGATGAAGTTGGTGATGTCCCAGGCCCAGAACGCGGGGCTGTTGGATCCCCAGACGCCAACGCCCGTGACGATCATGTAGAGGATGCAGGCCAGGCCGGCGGCGGCGAAGGCGCCCGACACCGTGATTCCGGCATACCACCAGAGCGGGGTCTTTCCCTCCACGATGGAGCAGACCGCGTCGGTGACCCAGAGCGGGCCGCGGTTGTTGAGCACCTGCGGCGGACGCGCGATGGCGCTCAGGTCGGGTGTCTCGGTCTCGTTGGTGGCGGAGGCGGACATGATGATCAGGCGTGCTGGCCGCGGTTGGCGGCGCCGACGAGCGAAGCGCCGGGCATGGCGGGATTGGGATTACGCACCCGGGCCATGTAGGTGACGCGGGGACGGGTGCCCAGGTGGACGAGGGAGGTGTAGGTGCGCGGATCGGCCTTGGCACGGGAGACGGCGCTTTCCTTGTCGTTGATGCTGCCGAAGACGATCGACTCCGAGGGGCAGGCCTGCTGGCAGGCGGTCTTGAAGGCGGGAAGCGGGGTCTTCTCCACGTCACTGCCCTTCGCGGCGACGGAACGGGCGATCTTGGCCTCCTCGATGCGCTGGATGCAGAAGGTGCACTTCTCCATGACGCCGCGCATGCGGACAGTGACGTTCGGATTCTTGGACATCTGGACGCTGTCAGCCATGCCCTTGTGGGCGAGCGGGCCGAAGTAGAGCTCGTCGAGCGGACGCTCGTTGTAGTCGAACCAGTTGAAACGACGAACCTTCCAGGGGCAGTTGTTCGCGCAGTAACGGGTGCCGATGCAGCGGTTGTAGGCCATCAGGTTGAGGCCCTCCTCGCTGTGGACTGTGGCGTTGGCGGGGCAGACGGCCTCGCACGGGGCGATCTCGCACTGCTGGCACATGACGGCCATCGGGATCATCTCGAGGTTCTCCTCCTTGTGGTCCGCGCTTGCAAACCAGCGGTCGATGCGGATCCAGGCCATGTCACGGCCCTTGCGAACCTGATCCTTGCCGACCACGGGGACATTGTTCTCCGAGCGGCAGGCGAGCAGGCAGGCGTTGCAGCCGATGCAGGAATTGAGGTCGATCGAGAGGCCCCACTGGAGACCCTTGTCGTAGGAGGGGGTCGGGTAGATCGACTTGGCGGGGGCGAGCTCGCCGTCCATCTCGGAGGCGAACTTCGGCTCCTCGGCGAACTGCTCCACCGTTCCCTCGCGGGCGATATTGCGCCCCTCCATGTTCTCGTGCTCCTGCGTACGGGCGAAGACGTAGGCGTCCTTGGAAAGTCGCTCGACCTTCACTCCGGGACGGAAGCAGATCGTCGAGCTGGAACGCAGCGGGTAGGCGTCGAAGCCGACCTTCTCCATGACATGGGAAACACCCTTGCGTCCGTAACCCAGCGCGATGCTGACGGAGCGGTCGGCATGACCGGGGGTGATCAGGGCGGCGGCATCGACCGAGCGGCCTCCCGCCGTGAGGCGGAGCCAGTCACCATCGTGGATGCCGATGGCCTTCGCATCCGCGGGGCTGACCAACACGGCATTGTCCCAGACCAGCTTGGTGACGAAATCAGGGGTCTCCTGAAGCCAGGAGTTGCCGGAGTAACGGCCGTCATCAACGGAGGAACTGCGGAGGAAGACGGCCTCGAATTCACCGGGGCTCTCGACCTTGAAGGACTGGACGGCAGCTTGTGCGGCGGCCTGATTGAGCGCGGGAGCGGCCGTTGCAAAGGCCGTTCCGGCGGCGAAGCCATGCTTGAGGAAGGAGTGCCAGGCGGCGTCCGAGGCATCCTTAGAGCCGGCATTGAAGGTGGCGCGCACGGCGGAAGGGCCGTCGACTTTCTCCCCGGCAAGCGCGGCGAGAATCTCGATGGAGGAAATTCCGTTCCAGAGAGGGAGGATCATCGGCTGGACGGCACAAATCGTCCCGTCAAGCGAGCGGGTGTCGCCCCAGCTCTCAAGATAATGGGCGGCGGGCACCTGCCAATGGGTCACCTTGGAGGTCTCGTCGGCGAAGAGCGAGAGATGGAGCGTCTCAGGCACCCGGGCCAGCAGGTTCGGGAAATCGAGGTCGGGCGGGGCGGTAAGCACCGGGTTACCACCGAGGATCAGAAGCGTCTGGACGGCGCCTGCCTGCATCGCGGCGGCGAGGTCGGCGAGCTTGGCGGCGGACTTGACCATGCCCTGACGGGCCGTGATCGTGGCACCAAGATTACCCAGGGAGGCGTTGAGCCCGAGGGCAAGCGCCTGGACGGCATCAGGTAGCTGGGAACCAGCCAATACGGCGCCGCGTCCCTTGGCGGCAATAAGATCGTCGGCCACTCCCTTGATCCAGGCGGGATCAAAGGCAGCACCGGTTCCCTTGTAGCCGGAAGCCAGTGTCTTGAGGGTGGAATCGCCCGTCTTGGCCGCGACGGCGGCGGCCACGGCCGCCAGGAAATCGCCGTACTCGGAGGCACGGACACGCAGGCGGTGATCCGCCATGCCGCCGGTGAGCGAGAAATGGTTTTCCGCCACATAGAGGCGGTTCATCTTGCCCGAGGGATCGCGGCGGGCGGCAAAGCCATTGGCAAAACCGAAGCCGCTCTCGGCCGGGTTGAGGAAATCGGCACCGACGGAAAGAATAATGTCGGCCTTGGTGAAATCAACGGAGGGACGGGCACCGGGTCCAAGCAGGGCATCGAAGGACCCCGGCGAGGAGATTGCCTCGTCCTGAACCCAGAGCAGTTTGGGGAACTGCTGGGCGAGCGCGGCATGGAGACGCTCGACGGTGGGGGACTGTTCCTTCCCGACCAGAATCGCGAGGCCCTGACCGCCGTTGGTACCCGCCGTGTAACGAATCTTGGCCACCAGGTTGTCGAGATCGCCTCGTGAGACCTTCAGCGAGTCATGGGTGATCTCCTTGGAACGGTGCGGATCGTAGAGATCGAGCACCGAAGCCTGGGCGAAGGCGTCGGTGGAACCGTTGCTGAGCGGATGGAGGGGATTGCCCTCGATCTTCACCGGACGGCCGTCGGACGTGGTGACGATGACGGGGATCGCACCCGTCGGTGCGGGCATCGCGCTGGCGTAGTAGAGGAACTTGCCGGGGATGGTCCACTCGGCGGCCTTGGCAAAGGGGACAAGGTGGGCCTCCGGGCGGCGGCATCCGGTCAAACCCACGCCGGTGAGGGCGGTGGCTGCGCCCATGAGGCGGACGAAATCACGACGGGAGAGTCCGTCGGAATCGCGGCCCGCGGCGGCATCGGAGAACTCGCGGCCTAGCGATTCGCGGAACGAGGAGGTGTCCGCACGCTCCTCAAGGGAACGCCAGAGCGTCGGCTTTGCGTCGCGCTGCGGATGGGGAAAAATCTTCTTCATCGGTGGCATCCTCCGCAGTTTACGGGCGGGTTGACCTTCCAGTCCTGCTTGAGCTTGAGGCCCGCCTCACGCTGCTTTTCCGCGGAACCGGGGTGCCAGTCCATGTTAAACACCTCGGAGGTGGGGCGGAGGAAATTCTCGGGGGAGCGGTGGCAGTCGAGGCACCACTTCATGCTCAGCGACTCGGCCTCGCGGACCTGACTCATCTCGTTGACCTTGCCGTGGCAGCTGTAGCAGCTCACGCCGCGGTTCACATGGACGGCATGGTTGAAGTAGGCGTAGTCGGGCAGCCGGTGAATCTGGACCCACGGGATCGGCTGGCCCGTCTTCCAGCTCTCGCGGACGGGCGCGAGACGCGGGCTCTGGGAGAGGATCTTGCCCTCGCCATGACAGTTGATGCAGGTCTGGGTGGAAGGGAGGTTGGCGTGACCCGAGACCTCCACAAAACTGTGGCAATAGCGGCAGTCCATGCCGAGCTGCTTGACATGGAGGGCGTGGGAGAAGGGCACCGGCTGCTCGGGCTGGTACCCCACGCGGGTGTACTTGGGGGTGAAGTAGTACCAGATACCGAGCGTCACCGGGGCACCGGCGAGCAGGACGCAGACCAACAGCTGTACCGGCAGCCAATTGGCCCATCTGGGAAAGAAATTCGACATCGGGAGATTCTCAAGTCGCCCGAGACTGGGGATTCGCAGGCGGCAACAGAGTAAAAAGACAGCGTCGCTTGGCAAGATTTTTGCCGGAAAAAGTGATCCGGGCTGGCGTCAGATCCCTTGGCGCACTACCTCTGCGCCATGCATTTACGGATTTTCATCATCCTGCAGGCTCTCCTGGAACTCGGATGCGCGGAGGCATTGGCCGCGCCAAAACCCCAGTTCGACCTCCCCAAGGCCTCCCTCTCGCTGGGCACCAACATCCTCACCGCACAGGTTGCGGCCGATGAGGCCGCGCGGGAACGCGGCCTCATGTCCCGCACCAACCTCGCCGAGAACGAGGCGATGCTCTTCGTTTTCCCGAGACCCCAGCCCGTCGCCTTCTGGATGAAGGATACCCCCGTCCCCCTCTCGGTCGCCTACATCGGCCCCTCGGGCAGGGTCTTTGAGATCCACGACCTCAAGCCACTGGACGAAACCCCCGTACCCAGCGTTTCGGAGGCGGTCCTGTATGCATTGGAAGTGCCGCAGGGATGGTTCGCGAAACACGGGATCCTCGCCGGAGTCACCATCGGCGGCCTCCCCTCCCCCGCCACGGCGAAGTAGGTCCCGTCACTTCCCGTCAAATCCCGGGCTCGACGGTCACGAGTTCCGCGTAGACCGAGCCGATGAAGACATCGACCTCCGCCCGGATCGGAAGCCGCCTGGTATCATCGCTCATCCAGACCCGGCCGGAGCGGAATTTCCGGTGCGGCACGAGTGTTCCGGCCCGGGGGCCCTCGGTGACAACGCTCTGGATCGCCACACGCAACCGTGCGGCGCGAAGACGTTTTCCGCAGACGGAGATCGTCTGCCGGCCCTCGACCTTGAGATCCACAAGATAGGGGTGCTGGTCGGGAAAGACAATCAGCCTGACATGATCGCCGTCACGGAGCGGTTGGCTTCTCACGAAGAGCATGGCGGCAAAGAGATCCCTGATCCCGGACAGACGGGTCACCTGCCACGGCTTGGCCTCGGAGAGGAGCCTGTGGCAGGAAATGGCCACGTCCTCCCCGAATGATGCCTCGCTCAGCAGATCCCCCTTGGCGATCACCTCGTCCATGCGAAACCACGAGGGGGGCTCCCCTCCGCTTCCCGCCTCGCCGACATAGGCGGCATGATAGTTCCAGAGCTTGCGAATCACCTCGTTGGGGCCGCCCTCGGCCTCGATCCTCAAACGTGCGGGCGGCGTTCCCGGGACAACATGCACCTCGGCTCCTCCGGCAGGAATTCCCTCCCAACCGAAACGATAGCTCGCATGGAACGGCGCGACGGGCGGGAACGGATGCTCTGCCGACGGAGTCAGCGTTGATTGCCAGGCGGCCTTGGTGGAAGGCGGCTCAGCGGCCGCCGTCGTGATGACCCCCGATAGCAGGAGGATCAGGATCCCCCGGACGGGGAACCTGGCAGAAGGGTGGTGACGGTGTCGGCGGGAATCCATCCGGTGAGGCCTGGGCCTCCCGAGACATACCACCATGCGCCGTTGCGGGACAGCACGCTCACGGCGGTGCCGGGGGCGAGTGTTCCGCGGGACTCGCCGTGATCAGCCGGAGTGACGCGGAGGACCGGGGGCTTTTTGGCGGTCACCACCGCCTTGTCGGCGGCCGTGCGGCGCGGATCAACGAGCGCCCCGAGGGCAGAGGCCCCGTGCCCGGCGATCATGATAAGCACGCAGAGAGCGATCAGGTATTTCCGGCGCGGGGCCAGGAACGCCAGCAGGATCAGGGCAAGGAGCGCAATCCATCCGACGATTGATCCGGCAACGATCAGGAAATCCGGGTGAATGGCCGCGGTGAGCGATTCCATGCGCCCCGAGGGGGCGGACAACCCGAGCGATACCAAGACGTCGGCCAGCATTTTCCGCGCTGGGACAAACGTCGGATCGAGCAAGAGGGCACGGCGATACGAGAGCGATGCGGCGGGGAGATCGCCCGTTTTTTCCTCCGCAAGACCGAGATCATACCAGAGCTCCGGGGCACCCGAACCACGGAGGGCGGGATCGGATGTGAGCGCTCGGTAACGTGTCACGGCCTCGATGGGGCGCCCCGAGGTGAGTGCGTCATTGGCCCCCTGCAATCCGGCGGAGAAGTCGGCACGGACGGGCACCGTCGCGACCATCGGGAGGAGCAGGGCGAGCAGGAGTAGTGGACGTTTCATGTCAGAGGGAGGATTTTCCCGAAAGTTCGGCCAGAGCCGCAGCAAGACGCCGGCGCTCCGTATCATCCATGGGACGGGAGCCTCCGAGCCCGTATTTCACCTCGTCGTGACGCGATCGGAGGGACTCGACAAGGGATTGGCGTTTCTCCGAATCCGGCAGGGCCAGTTCCGCGTATTCCAGCGCGGCCTCGAGAACGGCGGCCTCATCCCCCTTCCCGTCGCGGATCACGCTAGCAAGGTCCGCGATCCGGCGGCGGCGGCGCGCGCGGGCCGTGCCGCCGTGCATCTGGATGTGCCGGTAGCCGAGCACGGAGGCCAGCGCCACCGCCGCGATCAGCATTGCCAGGCTTGCAATCACGAATTCGGAACGCCGGACAGGGCTCTGCCAGGAACGCAGGGTGATCGCGGGATACGGATCCCCTTCCTTCACCACGGCGGAGGCGGCGACCGGGGACTTACCCCCCGCGGGCGGAGTCTTCACGGCATCCTCCGGGGCGCCGACGGGTTGATTGGTGGCCCCGGGCATCGCCGTGAGGGGAAGCGGCTTGGAAGAGAGGGTCACATACTTCGCGGCAACCGGATCGAAGTACGAGAACTCCGCGCCGGGCGAGGCACTCTTCCGCTCCAAGGCGATGAGGGTGTACTCGAAGGACTTCACCCCGCTGTAGGAGTCGTCGGTCCCCTCGAACCGGTCCGTGGGGGGATAGCTGCGCCATCCCTCGTCCTGCGTGAGCACGGGCGCCCCCATTCCCTTGAAGTTTCCCTTCCCGCCGATTTTGACGGAAAGGTTCACCGGGTCGCCGGCGGCGGGTTTGGGATTCTGCACGATCGCATCGATGTCGAACTGCCCGATCGCACCGGTGAAGGAATCGGGCCGGCCCTCCTTGGGGAGGGGCAGGATGTCGAGGTGCAGCGGGGCGGACTTGACGGTGAGGTCCTTCGGTTCGGAAAAGGGCGTGTTGCCCCCGAGCAGTTGCCGGAAGACCGGGTCATCGAAGCCCGGCGGCACGGCGCCCGGGATCTGGACCTGACTCTCGAGTTTCGCCTCCGGAATGTCAATCGGGCCCGGCTTGATCGCCGAGAGAACGGTGCGGAAGGTCAGGACATTGTAGATCGTGCCGTCACGCTCCTCGCGGCTTTCCTTCGGCTCGCCGAACCTCTCGATGACAACGCCCTCCGCCCCGAAGTCGAGCTTGCCCCTCACCTGCACCTGATACTGCGCATCGAAGTAATAGCGGATCTCCACGGGGACGACCTCCCCTGCATACAGCGTCCTCCGCGGGCAGTTAATCTCACCGAATGCGACCCGAGAGAGATCCGTCGGACGGGGTGGCGCAGGACGCTGGCGGCGCACGGGTTGCTGAAGACCGGGGTATCCCGGGGCGGGAGGCTGTGCTGCGGGTGGAGGCACGGAGGAGGGGCGTGCATCGGCCACGGTGAACTGCAGCGGGGCCGTGCGGAACTGTCGGCCATCCGCCGTGACCGTGACGCCGGGAATCGTGAAGGCCCCGGTCCTGAGCGGCATGATAATGTAGCTGTAGACGGCCGAGGAGGTGACCTTGAAGTTCACCATCTGCACCTGGGTCGACTGCCCGGTGAGCCGGACCTGCAATCCGTCGACGGCGATCTGCTGCGGCACATCGGCCTGCTGGGCTCCCGAAACCCGGATCTGCAGCTCGGCCATCTCGCCGGAATTGACCTCCGGGCGGGGAAGCTCGGCCGTCACGGAAACATCCGCGCCAAGAGCGGGAAGAACCGTCATCGCACCCAATGCCGCAAGGCGACCCGTGCGAAGCACTCTGGAAAGGAAAGGCGTCATGGCGTGCCGTTCAAATTACCAGTCACGGAGCGGTTGTTCCACCGCGCGGTTTTTCTGCTGTTCGGTGACGTGGGCCTCCTCATCCTTGAGCGAGTTGAGCAGGGCGCGGGCCTGGGACGCGGTCATCTGGCCATCCTTGGACTCCTCGGCGTCGGCAGCCTGCGCCTTCTGCTTGTCTTTCTGCTCTCCCTGCTGGCCGCCGTTGAGTTGACCGCCTGTCTTCGGAGCGGAGGGAGTCGGGGTTGGCTGCGCTCCCTGTCCCTGGGATGACTGCTGGCGATTCTGGTCACCGCGGTTGCCCTGCTGATCCTGTTTTTGGCCGCTCTCGTCACGGGAATCGTTTCCTTTACCCTGATCGGGGGACGCCGAGGGACCGGGGGTGGGCGTCGGTTGGCCTCCCTGCTGATTCTGATCCTTCTTGGAGGAATCTCCCTTCCCCTGATCGGGCGACGGGGAGGGAGTCGGGGTCGGCGAAGGCTGCCCGGACTGGTTGTCCTGCTGGTTCTTGTCCTGGTTTTTCTGCTGATCCTGCTGCTGCTTATTATCACCCTGATTCTTGGGATCTTTTTGGTCCTTGTTCTCTTTGGAATCCTTTTGGCCGCCACCGCCTCCCTGAGACTGGTCGCTCTGGCTTTTATCATTCTTCTGATCCTTGTTGTCTTTCTGATCCTTCTTTTGGTCCTTCTGCTGCTGCTCCTTCTTGAGGTCCTCGATCAGTTTTTTGACGATGTCGCGGTTTTCCTTGGCCCTGATGTTCTTCGCATCCGCCTTGATGACGGTCTCGTAGTGCTGGAGGGCGTTCTTCCAATCGGCGAGTTTGCTCTCCTTTTCCTTGGCCGCCTCGCCGGAGCGCACCAGCGCATTGGCCAGGTTATAGGTCGCGTTCTCTCGGATGTTCGGCTTCGGCGAAGTCATCGCGCCGGAAAAATACTCCGCGGCTTTCTTGAAATCACCGGCCTTGTAGGCGGCGGCCCCGGCGTCAAAGCGGATCTCCTCCGCGGTGGCGCCGGCTTTCAGCCTCTTTTCAAAATCCGCAAGCGCACCCTGGTAATTCCCCTGATTGTAGTCGTTGAGCCCCGAGGCATGGATCTGCTGGATGGCTCCGAGAAGAACTGCGAGCAGGAACAAACCCTTGAAACCCCTGCCCGGAAGACGCCTCCCCTCCCGGAGCAGCGAGCGGAGGACCAGCAAGACGAGCGCTGCAGAGACGGGCCAGGCATAGCGCTCGATCGGCTTGCGCGAGGAAAGCACCTCCCCGACCTGCGCCTCGAGCGGGAGGATCCCCTTGTCGAAGACCACCTTGGCCGCATCCTGACCGCAGGGGATGTAGAATCCACCGGTCGCCTTGGCCACTTCGGTGAGGCGTGTTTCGTCGAGTTTGGAATTCACGGGGCGTCCGTTCTCGTCGCGCACGAAATCATTCCTCCCCTCCTCGGTCCTAATCGGAATCAGCGACCCGGAGGCCGACCCGAAGCCGATTGTGAAAATCCTGATCCCGGCTGCCTCGGCCTCGCGCGCCGCATCCACGGCGCTCGCCTCGAGATCCTCACCGTCGGTCATGATGACAAGGGCGCGCGTGGCTCCCTCGCCCTTGCCGAAGGCCTCGATCGCCATCCGGATGGCGGCGGCGATGTCGGTGCCGCCCTTGGGGATTGTCCCCGTGTCGAGATCCTGGATCGAGTTGAGGACGGCACCCTTGTCCATCGTGAGAGGAGCCTGCAGGAAGGCACTCCCGGCGAAGGCAATGAGGCCGGTGCGGTCACCGCGGAGCAGATCGAGCAGATCCTGCGCGATGAGCTTGGCGCGGCCGAGGCGCGTCGGCGCGGTGTCGGTCGCCAGCATGCTGCGCGAGGTGTCGATCGCAATGATGACGTCGCGCCCCTTGGTCGTGAACGACTCCTCGCGGAAACCCAGCCGCGGCTTGGCCAGAGCCACCACGGTCAGCGCGGCGGCCCCCAGCAGGAAGGCGGTGCGAAGGTTCCTCTTGAGATGGCTCACCTGACCGGTGAGCTGCTTCTGGAGCTTCGGGGCGACGATGCGGGTCAGCAGGGCCTCACGGCGGCGTGCGGCGTCCACATAGAACCAGACGAGGGAGGCGATCAGCAGGAGCGCCCAGAACCATCCGGGAGTCCCGAAAGTCAGCCCGTCGCCGGGAATGGTCATGAGAAGCGGGTGCATCGTGGGATGTCAGGGGAGTCTGCGCCAAACGGTCTGCGAGAGCACCGCCTCCGCGGCGAGCAGGAGGACGGCAAGGACAAGGAGGTAAGGGAAGAGATCCCGGTAGTTCGCGCTCTTCTCAACCTCGATCTTGGTTTTCTCAAGACGGTCGATCTCGCGGAAGGTGGCGTCCATCGTGCCGGTGTCGGCGGCCCGGAAATATTTCCCCTCGCCGAGGGCCGCGATCCCCGAGAGCAGCTTCTCGTCGAAGTCGAAGACCATCTTCCGGTAGACTGATTTGCCGAACATGTCCTTGCCGACGGGGACGGGGACCGGTCCGTCGCTCCCCGCGCCGATCGTGTAGATCTTGATGCCGAGCGCATGGGCCGCCTCGGCGGCGGTGAGCGGCTGTACCTTGCCCGCATTGTTGGCGCCGTCGGTCAGCAGCACGATGATCTTGGTCTTGGAATCGCGGTCCTTCAGCCGCGCGGTCGCCGAGGCAATCGCCGAGCCGATGGCGGTGCCGTCCTCCACCAACCCGATCTGCACGCGGTCGAGATTCCGGATGAGCCAGTCGTGGTCCAGGGTCAGCGGACTCACGAGGTAGGGCCTCCCCGCAAAGGCAATGATGCCGATGCGGTCGTTGGGCCGGGCCTCGATGAACTGCTGCGTGACCCTCCGGACGACATCGACGCGGTTGGCGCGAGAATCCCCGATCGTGTAGTCCTCCGCGATCATCGAGCCGGAGACATCGAGCACGAGCATGATGTCCACGCCACTGGCCTGCACTCGCTCCAGGGTCCTGCCGAGCTGAGGCCGGGCGAGTGCCACGATCAGGCAGGCCATCGCCCCGTAGAGGAGGGCCAGCAGGACGGCACCGGCCCGCGAACGGCGGCGCTTCCCCACATGCATGACAAGTTTGGCGGAGGAAAAAAGGATGCCGGGCGTGCCCCCGATCTTGCCGCGCAGCAGGGCAAGCAGGGGCAGGGCAAGCAAGAGCAGGAGCACCCACGGATGGGTGAACGAGAAGGTCGTCCCGGCGGCCAGCGACACAAGCGTCATGCGGCCTCCTTTCCAAACGGCGACTGATGATCCGCCGTGTTGCCGGAGGCGGCTTCCCTCTCTCCGCTATGCACGAAGGATTCGGCGGCGGCGATCAGGGCCTCGCGCTGTTCCGGCGTCGCCTCGCCCCGGGCGTATTTGAGGAAATCGGACTGATGCAGGAATTCCGCTAGGGCTTCCTGCTCAGCGGGCAGGAACCGCAGCGAGCCGCGAAGCGAGCCGAGGAATTCCTCCGTCGTCTGACGCGGGGCGGCGAGTCCGATCGCCTCACCGAGGAAACGGCGCAGGATGCCAGAGACCCCGACGCCAAACTCATGATCGGTGCCGCTCCCCAAATTCGCCCTGAGCATCCCCAGATCCCTCAGTGCGGCCTCGCGGGGCGTGAGGCGAACCTGCTTGCGCCGGCCGGCGAACCGCCAGATCAGCACCCCGGCGATCGCCACCGCGACAAAGACCGCGATGATCACCCAGAGCGGGCCGAAAAAGAAAGGAAGGGGCCCGACGATGTCGTGGATGGGAGCGGGCATCGGGACGGGTGCCCCCATGCCCGGAATGCCCCCGATTGAGGGCATCCCCTGCGGCATTCCCGCCGGCAGGGCAGCCTGGGTAGCGGCGTTGGTCATGCCGTCATCCTCCTTCCCCTTCGGTCAAAGAAGCCGCGCAGGACAGGCAGGTAATCCTTCCCGGTCCCGAGTTCGAGCAGGTCAACGCCACGCGCACCGAAGAGGCGCCCGAGTTCGTGCAACCGCTCCTCCGCGTGGTGGGCATAGCTCCTGGAGATCGATCGCCGGGAGGTGTCGATCTCGATCTGCTCGCCGGTCTCGGGATCCTCGAGCAGGACCACGCCGACATCGGGCAGGTTTTCCTCGGCGGGATCGACGATGCGGAGCGCGACCGTGTCGTGCCTCTTCGCCGTCACGGTGAGCGGCTTGGTGAAATCGGGCGTCAGGAAGTCGGAGATCAGGAAGAGCAGCGAGCGGCGCGAGACCAGCTTGTTGAGGTATTCGAGCGCTCCGGCGAGGTCGGTGCCGCGGCCCTTCGGCGTGAAGTAGATCATCTCGCGGATGAGTCGCAGGATATGATGGCGGCCCTTCTTGGGCGGAATGAAGAGCTCCACGCGGTCGCTGAAGAGGAGCAGGCCGACCTTGTCGTTGTTGTGGATCGCGCTGAAGGCGAGGATCGCGGCCACCTCGGCGGCCATCTCGCGCTTGCTCCCCTCGACGCTGCCGAAATCGCCCGAGGCGCTGACATCGAGAAGGAGCATCACCGTCATCTCGCGCTCCTCGGTGAACTTCTTGATGTAAGGCTCCCCCGTGCGGGCGGTCACGTTCCAGTCGATCGATCGGATTTCGTCGCCGGGCGTGTAGGGGCGGACCTCCTCGAAATTCATCCCGCGCCCCTTGAAGACGCTCTGGTACTGGCCCGCGAACGACGATTCCACGAGCCGGCGTGTGCGCAGCTCGAGGCGCCGGATCTTGCGTAGGATCTCCTGGGGATCGTTCATCGGTCGGAAGGCGTCTCGGGACAGTGGCGGGCGTCGGCCCGCCCCCCGGATCACGGGACGGGCAGTCCCTCGAAGACGCGCCGCACGATCTCCTCGGAGTCGATCGACTCGGCCTCCGCCTCGTAGCTGACCGCCACGCGGTGACGGAGCACCTCGGTGCCGATGGACTTCACGTCGTGCGGGGTGACGTAACCGCGGCCGTTGAGGAAGGCATGGGCCTTGGCGGCGAGCGTGAGGTTGATCGTGGCGCGAGGGGAGGCTCCGTAGCGGATGAGACCGTCGAGCTTGAGGTTGTAGTTGGCCGGCTCACGGGTCGCCCAGACGAGATCGACGATGTAGTCCTTCACGCGGTCGTCGACATAGATCGCGTTCACCACCTCGCGGGCCTCGAGGATCTGAGCCGTGGTCACGAGCGGCGAGACATCGAGTCTCGGCGAGGAGGTCGCCATGGCGTCGAGAATCGAGCGTTCCTCGCTGCGGGTGGGGTAGCCGACCACGACCTTGAGCATGAAGCGGTCGAGCTGGGCTTCGGGAAGCGGGTAGGTTCCCTCCTGCTCGAGCGGGTTCTGGGTGGCGAGCACAAGGAACGGATCGGGGAGCTTGAAGGTCTCCTCACCGATGGTCACCTGACGCTCCTGCATCGCCTCGAGCAGCGCGCTCTGGACCTTCGCGGGCGCACGGTTGATTTCATCGGCAAGGATCAGGTTGGCGAAGATCGGCCCCCTGCGGGTGGTGAAGGCCCCTTCTCGCGGGTTGTAGATCAGGGTGCCGACGAGGTCGGCGGGGAGGAGATCCGGGGTGAACTGGATGCGGGCGAAGTCCGCATGGATGCAGGAGGAGAGGGTCCGGACGGTGAGCGTCTTGGCGAGGCCGGGGACCCCCTCAAGGAGCACATGGCCGTTGCCGAGGAGGCCGATCAGGAGGCTGCGGACGAGCCCCTGCTGGCCGACGACGACGCGGCTCATTTCCTGGGTGAGGGGCCGGACCCAGGAGCTGTTTTCCTGGACGCGGCGGTCGAGTTCTTGGACGGATGGATTCATGGGTTGATGGGTCGTAAAGTGTCTGCGGGAAGGGCGGCGACCCCCGGATCATGGCACCGGGACGTTCCGCGCCGTCTGGATAGGCTGTCGAATGGTTACAGACAAGCGGGAAGCGGGAGCGTTCAAAATTTCTCAGCGGACAACCTTTTTCCTGAGGGACAGGATCCGCTCCAACGCCGTCGGAGCGTCACCCAGCAGGGTGGCGTGGCCCATCTTGCGGCCCGGCTTGGGCTCCTCCTTGCCGTAGAGGTGGAGGAAACAGCCCGTTTCGCGGAACAGGACCTCCCAGTCGGGCTCACCACCGCTCCAGAGATCCCCGAGCAGGTTTACCATGACGCCCGGGGAGCGCAGGTCGACGGCACCGAGCGGAAGTCCGCAGACGGCGCGGACATGCTGGGCAAACTGACTGGTCACCGCCGTCTCGAGGGTGTGATGGCCGGAATTATGGGGACGGGGGGCGAGCTCGTTGACGACGAGGGATCCGTCCGGAAGGACGAAGAGCTCCACCGTGATGAGTCCGATGACGCCGAGTTTCTCGGCGATGCCCAGGGCGATCGCCCGGGCACTCTCGGAAACCGCGGCGGGCAGGGACGCCGGGGCCGTCGTCGTGTCGAGGATCCCGTTGCGGTGGACATTGGCCTGCACCGGAAAGCAGAGGGATCCGGTCGCGTTGCGGGCGCAGATCACCGAGGCCTCGGAGTCGAAGGAAATCCTTTTCTCGAGCACGGCACGGGGAGCACCGAGCATGACCCAGACAACCTCCGCATCGTCGCCCGGTGAGATGCTGATCTGGCCCTTGCCGTCATAACCGAGAACGGCCGTCTTCAGGATGGAGGGAGCGGCCAGTTCGGCCAGCGCCGCTTCCAGCTCCCCGGCCGAGGTCACGACACGGAACGGGGCGACCGGGAATCCGTGATCGCGCAGGAATTCCTTCTCCAGCACCCGGTCCTGGCAAATCCGCACGACGGAGGAGGCGGGATGGACGGGCACCCGTTTCTCAAGGAACTCCAGTGCAGGGACCGGGATGTTCTCGAACTCCACGGTGGCCACGTCGATCGCCAGCGCGAACCGTCCGAGCGCGTCGGTATCGTCAAATGGGGCCACGATGGTCATGTCGGCGCACGAGGAGGCCGGGCCGTCCTTCATCGTGTCAAAGATCACGACCTTGTACCCCATCGCCTTGGCGGCCATGGCCGACATGCGGCCGAGTTGGCCGCTTCCGAGGATCCCGATGGTGGAGCCGGGATGGAAGACGGGGCTTTTCCCTTTCGGGACGCCGCCGGGACAGCTAGCGTGCTTCTCTTCGCTTTTGCTCATGGATCGTCTGATTTACCTGCTGGCTCTCGGTGTCGTCTCGTTCATCCGCCTGCTGCCCATCACCGCCTGCTTCGTGCTGGGACAGCTGATCGGACTCGTGATCTGGACGATACTGCCCGGCTACCGCCGTCTCGCCAAACGGAATCTCCGGATCGCCCTCGGGGAGGGACTCGGCGACAGGGAGGCCGGGGCTCTGGTCCGCCGTCACTTTGCCAACCTCGGGGCCAACCTGCTCTGTTCCGTCAAGATTCCCGCCCTGACGGAAAAGAAACTCCGATCCCGCCTGCGCTTTGACAACGAGCAGGCCTGGGAGGACTGGATCGTCGGGAAAAAGGCCGGCGAACGCGGAACCGTCGCCGCCCTCAGCCATTTCGGCAACTGGGAGATCAATGCCCAGATCGCCGAGTTCGTGAAACCGCGGCGCGCGGGATGCGTCTATCAGGCCATCAGGAACCCCCTGCTGGATGATCTGGTCAACCGCGACCGCCGCAGCAGGGGTGTCGCCACCTTCGACCGCAAGAAGGAGATGAAGGGGGCGGCCGCCATGCTGAAAGAGGGCGGGGTCGTCGGGGTGCTCATCGACCAGCATGCCGGTGGAGCCGGAATCTGGATGCCCCTCTTCGGCAAACTCGCCTCAACCTCGCCGCTTGCGGCAAGTCTTGCCCAACGCACGGGAGCCCTCATTGCCATGGTGAGCGTCCGGACGGTCGGTCTCGCACGGTGGGAAATCCATACCAGCGCCCCCGTGCCCACCGAAGGCCGAGATCCCGCCGAGATCACAATGGATCTGAACCAGCTGCTGGAAGCCGAAATCCGCAATTCCCCGAGCGACTGGTTCTGGGTTCACAACCGCTGGAAAAGCTTCCTGCCCGATTTTCTGCTCCAGCACATCAAGAGAGGCATCCACCTCCCCGAGGGCACCGATCCGGCGAAGCTTCACCCATACCGGCTGCTCGTGAGGTCACCGAACTGGCTGGGGGATGCCTGCATGGCGGTTCCCGCCATCCAGGCCATGAAGCTCGGGCGGCCCGACCTTCACATCACCATCCTCACGCCAGCCAAACTCGCCGATCTCTGGAGCGAAATCAGGGAGGTGAATGCCATCATCAGCATCCCCGCCGGAGCGTCCCCGCGCAAAGTCGCGGCACTGATCAAAAAGACCGGCACCTACGACACGGCCCTGCTGCTGCCCAACTCGTGGCGCAGCGCCCTCGAAGTGCGCCTCGCGGGAATCCGCGTCAGGCTGGGCCTGGAAAGCCACCGGGCCAAGTCGCAGCTCACCCGGATCATCCCCATGCCACGTCGGCTCCATCCCGTCATGCATCAGGGGGAGGCGCTTCTTTCCATGGTGAAACGCCTGGGCGGACCGGAAACATCGTTTCCCGTCGAGCGCCCGCGACCCGCTCCCCAAGGGCCGGTCCGGATCGCCCTCTGCCCCGGCGCGGAATATGGCCCCGCGAAGCGCTGGCCTCTGGAGCGCTACCGTGCGGTCATGGAAAAGACCTCCGCCACGCAGGACCTGACCTGGGTGATCGTGGGCACCGCCAAGGAAGCCGTGTCGGGCGAACAGCTCGCAAAAAAATTCGACGGCAATGTCGAGAATCTCTGCGGCAAGACCACCCTGCCGGAGCTCATCGCCGAACTGAAGCGCTGCCATCTGCTCCTCACCAACGACACCGGCACGATGCATCTTGCCGACGTGCTGGGGGTTCCGGTCGTCGCGATTTTCGGATCGACCGAGCCGGCTCTCACGGGTCCGACAGGCAAAACATTCCCTCCTCACAAGGTCATCCGCAGGAAGGTCGAATGCAGCCCCTGTTACTTGCGCACCTGCCCCATCGACTTCCGCTGCATGAAGGAGATCTCCGTGGAAATGGTGACCACTGCGGTTGAGGAATCGCTGAGAGCGATCTCATCAGGCGTTTAGACTGTAGACTATTAGACTGTTCGATCAGAAATCCCGTATCACTCGATCCATCTTTTCCAAAATCTCCGTCCCAATTCCCGATAGCCCATCACCGACCCCCGATTTTCACTCAGGTTTCAGGTCTCAACTTTCATCATTCTCCTCTTTCCATGCTAAGCATCCGCAAACTCAAGAAAACCATCGGCGGGCGCACCCTTTTCGAGGAAGCCGACCTCCAGGTCAACTACGGCGAACGCGTCGCCCTCGTCGGCCCTAATGGCGCAGGCAAGTCGACCCTCTTCTCACTGCTCCTCAAGAAGGATGAGGCTGATGCGGGAACCATCGAACGCGATGAGTGGACCATGATCGGCCACCTCGCCCAGGAGGGAGAGGCGACCGGCGAGGAAACCGTCCTTGATGTGGCGACCGGCCGCGCAGGAGAGATCCCTGCACTTGAGGAACAGCTCCGCCAACATGAAGAGGCGGGCACTGTCGACACTCCGGAATATTCGGAAGCCAGCTCCAAGCACGCCGCCCTGAGCGACCCCAAGGTCGAAGCCAAAGCTAAGAAGATCCTCGTCGGCCTCGGCTACAAGCAGGAGGACTTCGAGCGGAAGGCCAAGGAGTTGAGCGGTGGCTGGGTCATGCGTGCCCACCTCGCACGCCTGCTGGTGATGGAACCCGACCTGCTCCTGCTCGACGAGCCGACCAACCACCTCGACCTCGTTTCCCTCCTCTGGCTCCAGAATTACCTCAAGAACTACCCTGGCGCCGTCCTGCTGATCTCCCACGATCGGCAGTTCATGGACGAGATCATCCAGAAGGTCTACGAGATCTCCGAAGGCCGCTTCCATTCCTACGCAGGGAACTACACCGACTTCCTCACCGAGCGGGAGGCCCGTTACGAGCGTCAGAACGCCGCTTACAAAAACCAGCAAAAGGAGATCACCGATCTCCGCGAATTCTACGACCGCTTCCGTCAGGTCGCCTCCAAGGCCTCCCAGGCCATGAGTAAGCTGAAGCAGATCGAGCGGATGGAGCTCATCGAGAAACCGATGCCGCCGCGCAAGCCGTTCCGCTTCCAGATCCCTGCCCCACCCAGAGGCGGACAGCGTGCCGTCGCGCTCGAAGGCATTCACATGGCTTACCCAACCTCACAGGGTGAGCGGAAGGTCTATTCTGGCCTCGATCTCACGATCGAACGTGGAGAGCGCACCGTGCTCGTCGGCCCGAACGGGGCGGGAAAATCAACCCTCCTGAAGATCCTCGCCGGCGTGCTGGAGTTTCAGCAGGGGAAGCGCATCGAGGGACCGAATGCCAAGATCGGCTACTTCAGCCAGCACCGCGCCGCCACGTTGGATCCGAACAAGTCGATCCTCGACGAGGTGCGCGCCTCCAACGGTGAGCTTTCCGAAAACGATGCGCGAGGCATCCTTGGCTCCTTCCTCTTTCGCAAGGATGACATCTTCAAGAAAACCGCCGTGCTTAGCGGCGGAGAGAAGACCCGGCTGAACCTGGTGAAGTTCCTCGTCGATCCGCCGAATCTCCTCCTGATGGACGAGCCGACCACCCACCTCGACATTCATACCGTCGAATCGCTGATCCTCGCGCTCGGCGCCTACGAGGGAACACTTGTCTTCATCAGTCACGACGTCCACTTCATCCGCAAGCTCGCGACCAAAGTCCTCCATGTGAAGGACGGTAAAGTGACCCCTCACCTCGGCGGTTACGACGACTTCCTCGAACGCGTGGGAGCGGTTGGCAACGAACGTGAAGCGTTGACGTCCTGACGCCTCGTCAGGACGAAGTTTGTTGGGAAAAACTGAAAGGTATCCCGCAGAGGCGCGGAGAACGCAGAGGGATTTGGATGGGTTAGCTATCAAGGCTCGCAAGCTTGGATGGAGCCCAGGGATAGAAGAACTCTGGCTTGGAAGTTTAGATGCCGCGCAAGGCGCGTGAGTGAAGCTGTAGTAAACCTACAGCGAATGAGCAGCAACACCGCGCGGCGCTAAAATCCTAAGCCTACCCAAGGACGAGTTTGGCGGTGACCAAATAACAGCTGACGGTAAAGAGGTCGGCGGCAGCCAAGGTGATCGGACCGGCGGCGATCTTGGGATCCCAGTGAACGATACGGAGGATCACCGGAACGAGGATGCCGAGGAGGGAGGCGACAAGGATGGAACCGATCACGCTGCCGCCGATCGAGAGAGCGGCCGGCACATCGCGCCAGAAGAGCTCGACCATCAGGGCAACGGTTCCCCCGGCCAGAGCGCCAAGAAGACCAGCCGTCACGACCTCACGCCAGAGCTTTACACGAAGCCACTTCCATCGGATGCGGGCGACGGGGAGTGACTGGACGGTGAGGGCCAGGGACTGCGCCGCGACCGCTTCACCAAGACCGAGCACGAGCGCCATGAAGACGGCGAGGACGACTTTCTGCTGAAGCGTCGCCTCGAAGGCCCCGGCCAGCACGGCGCAGAGAACGCCACCCGAGACCGTCGCGGCAAGCCACGGAAAGCGGAGCCGGAAGGCGCGCATCGGCGAGGCGTGCTGCAGTTCCTGGACATGGAGACCGATGGTCTGGAAGACCTGGTCGTTGTTGCCGCCAGTGCTGAATTCAAGAACCTCGTCAGTGAAGAGGCCGACATCGATGATGCCCCGCAGACGCTTGGCGGAATCGACAACCGGGATCGCGAGGAACTTGTGCAGGATAAAACACTCGCACGCCTCCAGCAGGCTGGCCGTCTCAGGGAGTGAGAGTACCCTCTTCATCATCGCCGCACCAACCTTCTCTTCAAGAGGCTCGGTCAGGAGCTTGCGTGCCGGCACCACTCCCGAAAGACGCCCTTCGGCATCGACGGCGTAGAAGTAAAAGATCCGCTCCTCGAGTCCGGATCGGCGGATGATCTCCAGCGCCTCGCCGATCGTCTGATCCACCCGCAACGGCGGGGGACCCGGTCTCAGGAACTCCGTCAACGGTCGTCTGAGATGCTCGGACGATGCGGCCCCTCCGGGCGGTGAGTACGGCGCCATGCCTCCCGGTAGGGTTGAGGGTGGTGCGATGCTCAGCCCTTAGCCTTGCGGGCCTTGGCGGGAGGGGTTCCTCCGGAGACCTTGAAGGCGAGCTTCTCACCATCACGGGTCACCTGAACCTTGTCGCCGGCCTTGAACGACCCACGCAGGATCTCCTCGGCCATAGGATCCTCGAGATAGCGCTCCACGGCGCGACGCATCGGGCGGGCGCCATAGGTCGGGTCATACCCCTTCTCGATGAGGAAGGCGTGGGCCGCCTCGTCGAGGACCAGGGTGATCTCCTTTTCCTTGATCCTCGAGGTGACCTTGGCCACCTCGAGATCGACGATGCGGGTGAGCATCTCCTTGGAGAGGGTGTGGAAGACGATGATGTCGTCGAGGCGGTTGAGGAACTCCGGTTTGAAGACCTTCTTGGTCTCCTCGAGGATCTTGCCCTTCATCGTGTCGAAGTCCTCGTCGTCGTGCTTCGGCGCACCGAATCCGAGCGAGGTCTGCTTCTTGATGAGCTCCGCGCCGACATTGGAGGTCAGGATGATGATGGTGTTCCGGAAGTCGATTTTGCGGCCGAGGCTGTCGGTGACAGTCCCCTCCTCCAGAATCTGGAGCAGGAGGTGCATGACGTCGGGGTGGGCCTTCTCGATCTCGTCGAAGAGGACGACCGAGTAGGGACGGCGGCGAACCGCCTCGGAAAGCTGGCCTCCCTCCTCGTGGCCGACATATCCGGGAGGGGATCCGATGAGCCTCGAGGAGGTGAACTTCTCCATGTACTCCGACATGTCGATCTGGATGAGCGCGTCGGGGTCGCCGAACATGAACTCGGCGAGCGAGCGGGCGAGGAAGGTCTTACCGACGCCGGTGGGACCGAGGAAGATGAACGAGCCGATCGGGCGTCGGGGATCCTTGAGATCGGCGCGGGAACGTCGTAGGGCCTTGCTGATGGCGGTGACCGCCTCGTCCTGGCCGATGACCTTCTTCTTGAGATCGTCCTCCATGGCGAGGAGCTTGGCGGTCTCCTTCTGCTCCATGCGGTTGAGGGGAACGCCGGTCCACTTGGAAAGGACATGCATGATGCCCTCCTCGTCGACGATGACCTCGCGCTCATCGCGCTCCTTGCGCCAGGAAGCGAGGGTTTCCTCGAGGCGCTCCTTGGCCTTCCTCTCGTCGTCGCGCAGGGAAGCTGCCTTCTCGAAATCCTGTGCCTTGATGGCGGCCTCTTTTTCCCCGCGGATCCGGTCGATCTCGGCCTCGAGATCCTTGGTGGCGGGTGGCTTGGTCATCGCTCCGATGCGCGCGCGGGAACCGGCCTCGTCCATGACATCGATCGCCTTGTCGGGAAGGAAGCGGCCGGTGAGGTAGCGGTCGGAGAGCTTGGCGGCGGCCTCCACGGCGGCGTCGGTGATGACGGCCTTGTGGTGAGCCTCATACTTGGGGCGCAGTCCCTTGAGGATGAGGATCGTATCCTCGACGGATGGGGCCTCGACCTTCACCGACTGGAAACGGCGTTCGAGCGCGGAGTCCTTCTCGATGTGCTTGCGGTACTCGTTAAGCGTGGTCGCGCCGATGCACTGGAGCTCGCCGCGGCTCAGGGCCGGCTTGATGATGTTGGAGGCGTCCATGGCCCCCTCGGCCGAACCGGCGCCTACGATCGTGTGGAGCTCGTCGATGAAGAGAATGATGTTCTTGTTCTTGCGGATCTCGTCCATCACCGCCTTGATGCGTTCCTCGAACTGGCCGCGGTACTTGGTCCCGGCGACCATGAGGGCGAGATCGAGGGTGATGACACGCTTGTCGGCGAGGATCTCGGGAACACTCCCCGCAACGATCTCTTGGGCGAGCCCCTCGGCGATGGCGGTCTTGCCGACACCGGCCTCACCGATCAGGACAGGGTTGTTCTTGCTGCGGCGGCAGAGGATCTGGATGACGCGCTCAATCTCCTCGGCGCGGCCGATGACAGGATCGAGCTCTCCCTTGCGGGCACTTTCGGTCAGATCGCGGCCAAATGCCTTGAGAGCCGGGGTCTTGGCCTCCTTGCGGGCGGCACCTCCGCCTGCGGCAGCTTCTTCACCTTCCTGCCCCTCGGGCAGTTCACCCTCCTCCTCTTCGGATGGGGTGAAGTTTGGGTCGAGTTCCTTGAGGACTTCGTTACGGGCTCGGTCGAGATCGACCTCGAGATTACGAAGCACCTGGGCGGCGACCCCCTCCCCCTCACGGAGAAGTCCGAGCAGGATGTGCTCGGTGCCGACATACGAATGTTGTAACGCCTTGGCCTCCTTGCCGGCCAGCGCGAGCACCTTCTTCACGCGGGGCGTGTAGGGGATATTCCCCGCCATCTTATTCTCCTGACCCGAGCCGACCTGCTTTTCGACCTCCTGACGGACGGTCTCGAGATCGAGTCCCATCTTCTGGAGCACATTCACCGCGACTCCTTGGCCAAGCTTGATCAGGCCGAGCAGGAGATGCTCGGTGCCAACGTAGTTGTGGTTGAAGCGATCCGCCTCCTTCCGTGAAAGAGCTAGGACCTGCTGGGCGCGGGGCGTGAAATTATTCATCATGATTGCTCGCCCGTGGACGGGCTGGAGTTACAGAATCCGTTGGTCGGGATCTTACCGATCTCCGGTTCGGGCATCTGCTTCAATTTCGCGCGGATCAGGGCCGCGCGCAAGGAATCGCGTTCCTCGGCCCCCATCTTGGCTGCATGGAGGCCTTTCTGGAGATGGGCGGGCTGCGTCTCGATGAAGAGCTCATCCACCTGCAGGCGGGACTTCGACGGGAAGAGCCCGAGATCGACCCCCATCTTGATAAAGGAGAGGAGGTTAAGCGCCTCCTTGGAAGTGATCGAGTGGGCGTGGCAGAGGATTCCGTAGGCGCGGCCGATCTGATCGAGCAACGTCTCGGGACGTTGCTGCAGCAGGATCTGACGGGCGTTCTGCTCATGCTCCAGGATCTGGGCGATAACGCGGTTGAGCCGGGCGATGATCTCCTCCTCCGCCTCGCCGAGGGTCGTCTGGTTGGAGACCTGGAAGAGGTTGCCCATCGCCTCGGTCCCCTCACCGTGGAGACCACGGACAGCCAGGCCGATCTTGTTGACCGAGTTGATGATCTTGTTCACCTGTTCCGACATGACGAGCCCAGGCAGATGCATCATGGCGCTCGCGCGCATGCCGGTGCCGACATTGGTGGGGCAGGCAGTCAGGTAGCCAAGGTCGTCGTGGAAGGCAAAATCGAGCTTCTCCTCGAGCTCGGAGTCGGTCTGATTGATCATCCGGTAGACCTCCTCGAGCTGTAGTCCTGCGCGGATGGCCTGCATCCGCAGATGATCCTCCTCGTTGATCATGAAGCTCAGTGTCTGGGCCTCATTCATCACGACGGCGCTTCCAGCACCACGCGCAGCATGCTCGCGGCTAATCAGGTGGCGCTCCATGAGCACCTGCTTCTCAAGCGGCGAGAGGTCTTCGAGCTTTTCGGAGAAGGAGTGCTCCATTTCGGGAAGCCCCTCCACGGCAGAACGAATCTCCTCGAGCACGGCGACGCGCTCAGCCTTCTTGGCCCAGCCCGGAAAGGGCTTGCCGCGGAGATTGCGGGCAAGGCGGACGCGGCTACTGACGACGATCTGGTCGTGAGGGCCCGATCCACTGAGCCACTCGCCTGTATTGGCGATGATGCGGGAGAGCTTCATGGCTTTTGGCGGGGCTTCGGAACGAGAGGTTCCGCGTCGCCGGCAGTGAGCTCGGCAATGCGGTTCGGAGCGGGTTCGGCCTCGCGCGCCTCGTTCTCGAGCCTGCGAATGCGATCACGCAGACCGGCGGCTTCCTCGAACTGCTCGGCGACCACGGCGCGGTCGAGTTCCTCGCGAAGCTTGGCTAGTTCTTGATTACGCTGCCTTGCTCCGGCCAGTTTCGCAGGGACCTTGCCGGTGTGCACGGTGCCGCGATGCATGTTCTTGAGCATGCCCGAGAGTCCCTCGGCAAAAGTGTCGTAGCAGGCACTGCATCCGAGGCGACCGGTTTTCTTGAAATCGGCTTGGGAAAAACCGCAGACAGGGCATCGGATTCCGGCGGGGTTCTTCTCGATCTCCTGCGCAGCTCCGAGACCGAGCAGCAGATCGGCCAGCGCGAAGCCGGTCGGGTCATTGACCCCCTTTTCCTTCGAGCACCCCTCGCAGAGATTCACCTTCTGCATCTTCCCCTCGATGATCTGCGTGAGGAAGACCGTGGCCTCCTTGGATTTGCAGACGTCGCAGAACATGGGAAAAGCAGGTGAAGCTGTTAGATCGGCGTACCCTCCGTCTGAGTCAACTCGCGGAAGCGTGCGATCAGGCGCCGTGTGACGGGGCCGGGCTTTCCATCGCCGATGGGACGCTTGTCGAGTTCGACGGCAGGGATGATCTCGGCGGCCGTCCCTGTCAGGAAGCACTCGTCGGCCGTGTAGATATCGTAGCGGGTCATGCTGGGCTCGGAGACCTCGATCCCAAACTCTCGGGCGATCTCGATCGCCACGGCACGGGTCACCCCGGCCAGAGCTCCCGAAGAAATCGGGGGCGTGGTGATTTTGCCGCCGCTCACGAGGAAGATGTTGTCCCCTGTGCACTCGGCCACGAGACCCTGCTCGTTGAGCATGAGTCCCTCACCGGCACCGGCATGAGTGGCCTCAATCTTGGCCATGATGTTGTTGAGGTAGTTGAGCGACTTCACCATCGGGCTAAGAGCCCCGTGAGCGATGCGACGGGTTGAGCAGGTGACCACCTTCAGACCCTTCTCGTAGCTCTCTGCAGGATAGAGGGTGATCTTCGCCGCGATGATGATGATCGTCGGCTTCGGGCAATGCTCCGGACTCAGGCCGAGATTCCCCTTACCGCGTGTGACCACGAGACGGATATAGCCATCCTTGAGATCATTCTTTCGGATCGTCTCGAGCAGGGCAGCCGTCATGGCCGCACGATCGAGCGGAATCACCATGTTGATGGCAGCAGCCGACTTGTAGAGACGCTCGATGTGCTCCTCGAGACGGAAGACCTTGCCATTATAAAAGCGGATCCCCTCGAACACCCCATCCCCGTAGAGAAGGCCATGGTCGAACACCGAAACCTTGGCCTCGGACTCGGGATAAAAAGCGCCGTCGATGTAAATTTGCATCAGGCCTTCAGTATGCGGCGGGCTCATGTCCCTGACAAGAAGCGAGGGGGTGTTTTTGGAGCCTATGATCCTGCTTGCAGCAATGACTCAACCGCGGCCAGCAAGTGCTCGGTGGAAATTCCGGAAATTCCATTTTCCTGCCTCTCCCCCACGAGTGAGTGATGTCGTTCCCCTGTTGGTTGCCAGTCGGGACGCCCCTCGTACTCTCGGAACCAGGTCACGGTCGGCACACCTGTCATCCATGCCACATGAAGGCCTCCGGAATCCCCCCCCAGATGGATGGAGGCACGCTGCACAAGCGCAGCCAACTCTAGAAGATCGAGATCTCCTGCAAAGACCCGCCAAGGAGTGAAATCCAATTGCGAGAGGAGAGCGTCCATCTTGGCCTTCTCCCGCTCGCTTCCGGAGCAACTCAGCACAATCCTATGAGATCCAAAACGGCGGGCGAGGCCGCTCAGGAGTTCCACCATCTGTTCAGTGGGCAGCTCCTTGTAAATCTCCGTGGTGAAGGGACTTACATGGACCCACCCACCCTCGCCTCCCGCCTTAGTGATAACGGCTGCATGCATCGCCGCTGGGATCTCGATAGACATCTCTGGCTTTTCTCCAGGAAAGCCTGCCTTCTTCAGGCACTCCCAACGCTGGGTTGAGATCAGCTTGGAATGATATGGTACCTCCACGATATGGGTGTACATCAGTGGCCAGAAGGAGGGGCCT
>Ga0007809_10000081_pt1 | contig 35672 bp, 53 predicted proteins | sample CryBogCBE02Aug07_FD_60383 | JGI IMG/M metagenome (GOLD analysis project Ga0007809, IMG submission 60383) | Freshwater microbial communities from Crystal Bog, Wisconsin, USA - CBE02Aug07 | ecosystem: Environmental > Aquatic > Freshwater > Lake | place: Crystal Bog, Wisconsin, USA | collected...
GCCCCGACATAAGGACTTGCTGCTCCTGCCGAGTTTTGCTCTACCGTACTTGTAAGTTGTGCGCGTGACATTATGCACCTGCCTGTGGTGTAGAAGAGTTGGATGGGAGTGTGCTAGATGCCTGTTGAGCATCGTAGGTTGACTTTGGCATTGAGGTAAATGAACCATCGCCATTATCAATGATGACTTGTTCAATATTGGCTGAATCTGTGATAATTTCAATATTTGTCATTTATAACTCCGCGCTAAGGCCGATAAAGGCTGATGTTGAACCGTTACCTGTGCAGTCGTAATAATTGCCCGTTGTCAATCCAGTTGTTGTAGCCTGTAAAGTAACTGTATTGGTGGCTGCTCCATAAATTGTAAGAGCGGAAATTGCATTATAAACGCCCGAATAAGATTGCACTCGCAAAGTTGAATAATCAACTGCGGTAGGTGTGACTCTAAATGTTGTTTTGAGAGGCATTTGCAAATAATATTGAGTCGTTGATGAAGCCTGACCATTGGCAAACCAAGCATAAGTTTGAGCGCCTGAATCAATGCGGTAGTAGTACCTCTGACAAGCGGCTAACTCCCCCTGAAGTGTTCCGCCAGCGCGGGAGAAGGCAGTTGCGACTGAGCCTAGTTCTAGTTGAACCAAGGTAAAGTCAAAGTAATCCGCTGCTCCAGCAGTACCAGTTGGTACGAAATAAAAAACTACGCCAACTTGATTGGTGCTAGAAGATGCAGTTCCGCTAAATGTAAATTTCTGCCACGAAGTTGTTAGGGTGGCTGTTGTATTTACAGGTGTTCCATCTCCAGTAAATCCAGTTCCATAAATACTTTGGTCTGTTCCTGTTCCTGTATGAACTTGAACATTGAGCGCATTTGATGAGGCAGAAAAGTTTGCCCCTGCTCGCGCCCAAAAACTCAAAGTAAATGTCTGGCCAGCAAATTTTAGCGATTCGCTAGTTTCTGCTGCATAAGAAATGTTCATCGTTGCGGTATTTGTGGCAGAAGCAGCGCGTTGAACACGCAAGGCGTATTTGCTGCCAACTGGAGTATTGGATGTAGCGACTTGGCTCCAACTCATTGTTCCGCCAGAATAAGTTAATGACTGCCAACGGTCTGCCGTATAAGAAACAGAACCGCCTACTGTTCCAGAAGTACCACGCTGGAAGTAGTCAAAGGCTCCGTTAATGACGGCGTTCTTTCCAGCCGCTACTGAAGGCCCTGCCCAAGCAACACCTGTTGCGCTGGAAGAGTTTGCAACGAGTGTTGTGCCGTCAGAGCCTACACCAAGGTTAGTTACTGATGCGGCACCATTGCCAACAATCAAGTCGCCCTTAGCGGCTACTGTAGCCTTTGGGATGGCGTTAGCCACGTTGAAGGCTGATGGGCTAGAGACGGTTACGATGTCGCCTGCTACAAGGGCTGTAAGCCCTGTGACGGTGGTTCCTGTGCTGGCTGTGTAATCCACGCCACGCTCTAAGAGTACGCCGTTGACAAATACTTGTTCGGCTCCCACGGTATAGGACAGGCCAGCGCCAAAAGCGTCTGTGCCTGAAAGGGTTGTCTCACCGCCCGTGGCGTTGTAGCGCCACTGGCTTAGTGTGACACCCTGATTGTTAGGGTGACGGGTAACAGTCATATTATGACAACTCGCTTCCGAAGGCTGAGAATGAGACGGATGTTGAGGATGCTGCAATTGAGATAACGTCTGTGTTGGCAAGTGTTAAGCCAAGGGTGAGTGTGTCTGTAGCGTTGCTACCAAGAACCACGTCATAAGCAAGGTACTGCTTTGGTGTATCGCCTGCACCTGCTACACGAACTGAGACACGGTATGTCTGAGCAGATGTAGACTGGTTACAGATGACGACGCTAGAGACAACTGCGCCTAGCGAAGTACCTGATGTGTATAGGGTTGTAAGGCTAGATGAAGCACCTGCCGCTGTTGTTGCTGCTGGGACTGCCTGCCCAAGCACTTTATATGCACTTGCCATTTATTTTTCCTTTGCTTGGTTAAGCGCCCATTGTCAGGAACGCGATACTTGTGACATCACTTGCTGCTGCTAGTTGACCTGAAACGCCATGAACATCTGCTGTGGCATCAAAGTGAGCCTGCATATCTGTCATGTCTTGTGCTGAGATAACGTGGCGCACAACTGCGCCAGTACGGTGAGCCTGCGGGGTTGTGCTGTTGTAGCCACGAGTTACTGTGAAAGTAGTTGCTGCCGTTGTTCCAGTAACCAAAACCAATTCTTCAGATGCTGCGTTGTAGTCAAGCGCAAGAACGAATGGGTAATTAGTTGGGAAGCCATTGGCTGCACTGAGGATAATGCTGGTAACGGATGAATTGATATTTCCGTTGATGGTTGTATCTTGCGCCGTAGCGCTGTAATAACGTTGTGGCATTGGCTATCCTCAGGAGGTGTAGTGGGTACGAGGTGGGTACTGCTCTTGAAGGCGACGTACTTCCACAAGAAGACGTTGCTGGTACATCTGCTGTAGGACTCGGCCAATATTGGCTGCGCTACCAACTGGGTCATTGCCTTGCTGGGCATCTGCTTCAGCAGTCGCTGCTGGAACACGGCCAAGGTCTAGGTACATTGCTGTACGGTATGCGGCACCGAGGATAATTACTTCACGTGCTGAATCTGATAGACCAGTCATTGTGAAATCATCAGTGTCATATGTAAGAGTTGTTGGCTTCTTGGTGTAGGTAACCATGACTGGACGGCCAGGGATGATGCCTTCACGGATGGATACTGTCTTACCAGAATTCCAGTAGATTGGGTTAGCCATACGGTCAACACGATAGTGGCGTACTGGCAACCATTCCTTAGAAGGACCGATGGTCTGCCATGAGCAGCCTAGAATGTCAATTGCCTCATTAGGCAAGACGTAGGTAGTACGGGCTGCTTGCCAGTTGAAGATGGTGTAGAAGGTACCGAACAAATCTGGGTAGACACCATCAATGGCAAGGTTAATGTTTCGGCGGATAACACTACGCGGAAAGGAAGGCGCGATAGTTACACGAGTACCAGCAGTATGGGACTGTGCAGTGGTGTCACGAAAGCCTCTGCCATATTGTGGGATAGTTGCCGTATTTGTATTACGGTCAAAGGAATCTACCCAGATAAGTTCATCGTCAATCTCTACCAAACCACGGGTGAGGACTGTTCCATCGGCTACGGTGAAACTTAAATCACCTGATGCCATTGGAGCAGTAAGGTATGTAGCCTGGTCCTGACGATTGGTATAGCCTGTTAAGGCTAGGTTAGTTTCATTGATTAGGTCTAAAAATGTACTCACGATAGAATCCTCGATGCTGCTTCAGCCTCGCCTAAACCAAAAGTTCCAGCAAGAAGATTTAAGACACCAGGGGTATCTTCGTAATAGTTTTTGCCACCATGGCGGTAGGCATAGATAAGGTTCAGGACGTCAATGCCACGAGTTGCATTGTGTGCACCAAGCACGACAGTGCCCCACCTAGTGGCTGCGCCATCAAAATCATACTGAGGTACACCATTAATAATGGTGCCAGCAAGACGATTCAAATGGTATACAGTTGATAAACTTGTGGCCATTGTTATCCTTTCCTAAAAAATTAATTACTTATTCTTTGTTCCGCCGACGCCTTCATAAGAACCACGAGGGTCCTTTGTAGGCTTACCTGTCAACTTGTCTGATGCCTTGCCAATCATGCTGCTATTGCAGCCGCACTCTACGCACATTTACTTTCCACCCTTCTTAGGCATTGCTACCTTCTTGAGATTTGGATTTGCTTTTTTTGCTGCTGGGCTAGCCTTGCGAGTAGAAGAAGCAAGGATTGCTCCTGCTGATTCCATTGATACGCCTGACTTTTTAGCAATAGACTTTTGCGCTGCGGCGAAGCCCATGCCCTTCTTTGCTGCTGCCATTAGATGTCTCCTGTATGTTTCAATACCTCAGCGCTCGCTTTGGTAATCTTGTCCGCAGATGGCATAACATCTGCGTTATATGCTGCGCCCAGTTTGTCGCTGGCAGCCTTAGCCTCATTGATGGCTCTCATGGTGGTTCCTGCTGGCTGAATGCCTTCGGCTCTAGCCTTACGGTATGCTTCTAATTCACCATCCCAGCGCTTGGCTGTCATAGGTGCTTCTGCTCTACCTGCATCTCCTGAATTGATATGTAGGTTAGATGCTCTCAAGCATTCAATATAAGATTCGTGATTCTTTTCTAAACAACCTGTTCTACAATTTTCGCCTAGTGGCATCTTTGACTTCCTCAAAAAACTTTAGGTTACGTTGGATACGGTCATTTTCAGGACCGTTAGCCTTTACCGCTTCTTTAGTAAAGGTTATTGCTTCGTCAATGTGCTTGAGATTGTAAGCAGCGATTCCTGCAAGGTCGAAGGCTTTCCAATCCCAGACTGCTGATTCGTAGCAATAATGGTTGGAGCGAGGAGACTCCAAAGCGTTGAGAGAAGCATCTAGGCACCGCTGCCATTCTTGCTTTCGGTACGCATCCATTGCAACACCGAACTGCGGCTCACCCTGCACGGGAAGAATGTCTCTGCCTTTGTCATACCACACACGAGCAGATTCTTCTTGGCCAAGTTGATGCGCTGCTTCTCCTGCCCATCGGCAGACTGCAGCACTTTCAACATCCCAACCACCGTTTTCTAACTTGTGTTCTGCTGCTTTGATAACATCTTCCCACCTAGAGTAGAAGAAGTATTCTCTGCACATATAGGTCCACATACGTGGGTCCTGGGGAAACTCTTTGACTGCTAATTCCAGCAGTTCTATGTATTGGCTACGAGACTTGTTATTGTCTGGCAGATGCTCGATAACAGCATTGCGGATGTCACAGTCAACTGGCTCATGCTTGCCGTACCAGATGTTTACTTCGTGGCATGGATACTTCCATGTCCAGTTCCATCTGGAGTGAAGCCTGTCTCGCTCCCATTTGTTGGAATCAGTTTTCATACTGACCCAGCCATGGTCTGCACCTGGCTTCCACTTCTTGCGTACTTTCTTAAAGAAGTCAGGCTCAGGTACTTCGTCTAAATCTAAGATAAGGCAGACATCAGCATCTTCTGGCACTAACGCCAGCGCTGCATTACGAGCCATATCAAACCTGAATGGCTTGATGTTGATTTGATGGACTGTTACTCCCAGCGCTTTAAGCGCTTCTTGTGTTCCGTCCGTGCTGCCAGTATCAGCAACGACAACATAATCAGCATCAGCACAGGCTTTCGCAAAACGTTCCGCATGAAGAATCTCATTCTTTGATATTGCATACACAGCAATCTTCATGGTATAAGTTTATCACATACCGCCGAGCATTAGTATGTCGTAAAGATTGGCTGCGCCTGTAGCACCTGTTGAACCCGTGGACCCAGTTGCTCCCGTATTACCTGTAACGCCAGTTGGTCCTGTCGGGCCAGTAGGCCCTGTCGTTCCAGTCGCACCAACGCTGCCAGTAGCGCCTGTTGCGCCCGTGTTTCCAACAGCCCCATTCGTTCCAGCAGTACCTGTAGCCCCTGTCGCACCCGTGGCTCCATTGGTTCCATTTGAACCAGCAGGTCCAGTTGGTCCAGTTGCGCCTGTAGAACCATTAGTTCCCGCTGTTCCTGTGGCTCCCGTAGGTCCTGTGGCTCCTGTTGCGCCATTGGTTCCTGCTGAGCCAGTTGGGCCTGTAGCCCCAGTTGCTCCGTTAGTTCCTGCGGTTCCTGTGGCACCCGTTGCTCCTGTCGCTCCAGTATTTCCAGTTAGTCCAGTTGAGCCTGTGTTACCTATGGCTCCTGTGTTACCTGTATTTCCTGTTGCGCCCGTGTTGCCTGCAACTCCAGTCGGTCCAGTAGGACCAGTGTTGCCAGTAGAACCAGTGGCGCCAGTAGCGCCAGTATTGCCGTTAGCGCCATTTGCACCAGTTGCTCCTGTCGGTCCGAGTTGGGTGTACATAATCTGCTCAACGTGAAGATTTACACTAGGGGATGCAGGGCGAGTTGGTGATGTACCTGCCGATACAGCCAACAATTCCATATAAGTATTTTGTGATGACCAATAGAACTGAATGTAATCGCCAGCATTTACGGTTACTAAATCTTCAATGTTTGCAAGCACTTGGTTATTAACACCAGCAGTTGTAAAGACTGCTGTTGACTCGGTTACGGCTGTGCCATTAAGTGCATACCAGACGTTAACCTGATAGTTGCTTCCACCGCCTGTGGTAATGAACTGACCTAAAAGGTTTACTGAATAAGTCCCAGCGTAGGTAAAAGTTATCTGACTGCTTGAAACAATACTTACACCGCTTGAACCAGCATTGGTGTTAATTGTAATAAGATTTGCGCTAGTAGCGCCAGCGTTGGTTTGGGTTGTAGTGTCGTAAAAGTTTCCGTAGTAGCCTAAAGCGCCACCTGCGCCTGTAGCACCCGTAGGACCAGTTGAACCAGTAACGCTAGGACCAGTGTTTCCAGTGGCTCCTGTAGGCCCTGTAGGGCCAGGAACGGTGCTTGCAGCACCTGTGTTACCAGTGTTACCTGTATTGCCCGTAGCGCCTGTATTACCCGTTAATCCAGTAGGGCCTGTAGGGCCTGTTGCACCTGTGTTTCCGATAGCACCTGTCGGACCTGTGTTTCCTTGGGCGCCTGTTGCGCCTGTATTGCCCACCGCTCCAGTAGCACCAGTATTGCCAGTAGCGCCAGTGGAACCAGTGTTACCAATAGCACCTGTATTACCTGTAGCACCTGTCGCTCCTATCGCTCCTGTGGCACCAGTAGAACCAGTTACTCCAATTGCTCCTGTGGGTCCAGTAGACCCTGTGCTGCCAACAGCACCTGTTGGGCCAGTAGAACCTGTGGAGCCTGTCGTTCCAGCCCCTGTACTTCCTGTGTTACCTTGGCTTCCAGTAGGTCCAGTCGGGCCAGCGCTACCTGTAGAACCTGTTGCACCGCTTGGTCCAGTTGCTCCAATAGAGCCAGTGGCTCCTGTATTTCCTGCTGAACCTGCTGCTCCAGTTGAGCCTTGTCCGCCTGTACTTCCAGTGGCTCCAGTTGCACCTGTGTTACCTGCCAATCCTTGATAGCCCTGAGGACCTTGTGGCCCGATAGGGCCTAGTTCTACAATGTCAAGTTGGCTAACAGCAATGTCGTAGACATTTGTAGTGATGGGGATTTCAACAATGGAAATCGTATCTGGGGTAGTTGTCATTAGTGAGTCACACTCACGTTCACGATGAAGACACCCTGAAGAATCTTGTAGACAGTTCCATCTGTATTGTTTGTAAGGTTTAAGTCATACTGATAGTTGCCTGCTGGGAGAGCAGCGGTATCAGTTGCTGAAATGTAAAGGTTGATACGGCCATCGGCGGCATCAATGACGGCACGGCCATTGGAAGTTGAAAGTTCAACAATGGTTGCAGTATCTGATGCGTAGCGCACCTGCATATCTGCTGAATAATTTGTGAGGTTTACAGGCACTCCGCCAATCTTCCAGACTGGCTTGAGTTGGAAGGTTGTGCCCTGATAAACGGCGAGGTTGTATCTACCTGGATTCATGGCTCCCCTTAAACTGTCGTAATGTTTGCGCCGTAACCAGCGTTAATCAAAATTGTGCGTTCCGCATCTGTGATGGGATATACATGGCCACCGATGTAGTAGTAATCAGCGGCTAAAGTTTCATCCACTCCTGGGGTACGGACACGAGTTACTACTGTTCCATTAACAAGAAGCGTGTCCCCACGGGCAATACGGTAACGCCAGAACAATCTTCCGAATCCACCTGGAGTCTCATCAACTGCTGGCGGTGTAAATTGGTATCCCATGTTTCTCCTTGTTAAGTGATAAGGGTGGGAGTGTGACTTTATTTCAAGTCGTGCTTAACCCCACCCTTACCGTTACTTCAAACTACGCTGTGTGGATTGAAGATGTTGTTTCAATACGGACGAGGGATGCGTCACGGTAACGTGCCCATCCAAGAACGCCGTACCATCCGATTGGACGGAAACGCATCAACTTATCAACAACTGGTCCGAAGATAACATGTGGCTCTTCAGCAACTGCTTCTGCAAGTGCCTGCTTACCAGCAACGAGTGTACGGAATACACGTACGCCACCTGTAGCGTTGACATATGAAGAAGTACCAAAAGTACCTGATGCTGAACCAGCACCTGTACCGTCAGCGAAGTTAGCCATACGTGGTGTCTCTACGAACATAGCACCTTCGTATGTTCCGATTGTGCCTGGCCAGAACTCAGCAGCACCTGTCTCTGAGTACTTGTGGTCATCACGCCATCCGCCAAGACCTGTCTCAGCACGGAGGTCATGTGAAACTTCTGGGTGAATACCAACCCAGTAGTACTCGCCCTGACGTGGGACAGCCTTGTTAGCACGGAGTTTAGCGACAGCCAAACGGATGTCACGAGACTTGATTACGTCTGTTGAGAGGATTGACTTGTTGGTTGTGCCGTTTGTGTATGTACCTGCATAGGTAGATACGACAGAACCGTTAACTTCAGCAATTGCATTTGGTCCACCTGTGAGGGTCTGGAGTGCAACTGTGTCGAGAGAGTCAGCCATGTTGAATGCGATGATGTCAGCAATTGCTGGGTCAACATCTGAAAGTGAGAACAACTCCAATTTACGTGTAGCAAGAGAAGCGTTACCATATTCATTAAGTGTTACAGAAACCTGTGTTGTGTTACCGAGTGCTACTGCATCTGGGTCAACAGTTTCTGAGAGTGTTGCTGTTGCTGCTGCGAGGTCTGTGTAAATCTGGAAGACTACTGAAGAACCTGGCATTGCCTGCTGTACTGGCTTCTTGTCTGCGACATCGCGGATAAGAGGCACAGCACGGAGAGCGAATTCTACATAACGGTCATACGCGGTTTGTACTAGGTAGTTACCTAGCGACGAACCAGAGGTAATGTCTGTATATGCGTTGCTCACTGTGTCACCTTCTTTCTATAAGGTTTGTGCGGATGGATTGTTTTAGTTAGCCTCTAAAACGCTGGCTTGGTAGACCTGTTAATGCATTGAGTTCATCAATGTTTTTAGCCCCAGCAATCTTCGCGGCCAAGTCCTGGTCACGGGTTGGGGTTGCTGCATTTTGTGTCGCAGCGTTAATACGCTGATACGATGCTACGTTTGCTTGCTGTTCTTGTGAGGCTTGAGCAGTTTCTTCTGCTGGCTTAATTCCGAAAATGTCAGCATTCTCAGAAAGCCAAGCATCAATCTGCTCTGGCGTTGATATGTCGCCTGGTACAAATTTGGCGACCTTATCTGGTACGCCTTTCTGTGCCAATACTTCCTTGACTGAGCGTGAGCGTAAGTCTGACTGAATAGCAGCCAATTGTTCTGCTAAGTCTTTCTTTTCTTTCTCTGCTCGCTTCAATGCCTTGCGAAGATTCGCAGGACCATTTGCATCTTGAGTCTCTTCGATATCATCGAAGTCGTCATCTTCATATTGGTTTGCCATGTGGCACTCCCTTTTCGTTAGTTGTGACGCAGGCCGCAAAGTTTCCCAGGGGAAGGAAGTTTGGCTCCTACTACCAGTCAGTGGTACGCACAACGGATGCTGGTCAGTCCGTGTGGAATCTAGTTATTACGAAATGCCTTCTTCACTACCCATGAGGCTTCCCTTGCTTACGCCAGAAGAGCCGCCAAATGGATTGGCAGCGGCTGCTTTAACACGAGCAAGTTCTGCTTGTGCAGTTGCGTAATCTTGAGCGCCTGGTGTCCCAAAGGTTGCTGTCTGTAGTGCTCCGCCAATTGCTCCTGCTGGTAAGAATGCTGGAGACTGATTAGCAACTGCTTGAAGCGCTGCTTGCTGAGTAGCAATTGACTGGAATCCTTGTTGTGCCTGGCCCTGTGTCACACCTTGACCTGCAAGTTTCATTGCATAATCTTGGTTAATGTTTGAACCAACACGCGCTGCTTCAGCGCCAATCTGCGCTGCTGCTACCTGCTGTTGAATAACAGGTGCTGCAATGGTTGGGTCAAGAAGGTGAAGGGCAATTGAGCCAAGAGTCATTCCATGCTGTGTCTGAAGTTGTTGAATGACAAATGGGTCCTCAGACTGAACAGCCTGTAGGGCTGCGTTGACTCGTGTCTGAACTTCGGCTGGGGATACATCCTGAGCCATAAGTTTTCCAAGAACATCATTGCTCAATGTGCTTGCTGGCAATCCTGCCATCTGCATAACCTGCTTGTATGACTGCTCATTGGCAATGTACTGAGATGCAGGAAGTGGGTCTAAGCCATTGGCCATACGCAATTGGTTGCCAGAGAAACGGGCTTGCCATTCCTGGCTAAGGCCATTGAATGCTGCCTGGACTGCTGGGTCATTAGAGGTAAATGTCTTTGGGTTCTGAGCAATGTTGGCAATAGTTGCCGCATCTTGATAACCAGCAGCAAACATAACTCTGATGTAATTACCAAAATCAGGTGGAAAACCATATCCAGCAAATAATGCGTTAAGTGCATTAAGAGCATTTGAATCAGATGTAGGCGTTGTTGGCGCAACTACTGGCGGAGGTGTAGAAATCCCAGCGGCAGCATTTATGCTTTGTGTTGTATATCCGCTAGTAGGTGGTGTTATCATCCCAGTTGGGTTAATAGTCGCACCTAATGATTTTGCAAGTGCAGCATTTGATGTTTTTTCGGTAGCAACTTCTGTTTTTGCAGCAGTTACTGCTGACGTGTCAGTAAGTGCTTTAACATCTTTTTTTCCTTGCTCGACGCTTGCTGCAAGCATGGCAGCATAATCTTCCAAAGAACCTGCAACTGGTGCTGAAGATGTTTGGCCACGATTTCCATAATCGGTTGCAGCAGCCATATCTGCTGCCGAAGTATTTCCATCGGCAAGTAAATCGTTATAATAAGATGCCATTATTTATCCAATCATCCTAGTGCGCTTAAGCCAAAAGCGCTTAAGAATTGGTTGCCGATGCCCATAAGGTTTGTCTTAGCATTCTTCGTTGAAAGCCAACGTGGGTCATTCATTACTTGCTTTGCAAAGTCTTCTGGGCTTGTACCTTTTTGCATGGCGTTGCGAATTAATGCACCGTCACCAGTTGGGTCAGAAAGATTGATTGTGTCTGGTGAAGATTCAAGCAGGTTAGTCAAACTATTGATATATGGAGCAGCAAGCGACTTGATTGTTTGACCAGCGTCAAGTTGGGTGTTGTACTTTCCACCATAGACATCTTTAGCCTTATTGATTAAATCTTGCTTCCAGTAGTTGATGTCGGTTGGAGTACCGTTAACCATTCCGCCTTGAGCAATTTGAGTTGCAGCGTTATTAAAGTAATCTCCACCCTGAAGCGTTGGAAGAGAAAGGTTGCTTAAGCCAAGGTCAGAAGCAAATGAGCGAAGAGTCTGCTCATCAGTCTGAGCCTTACCACCCATAATTGTTGGGTCAATTTTACCTTTTGATGCAATGTATTGGGTAATGGCTGTTTGATTAGCGCCAGTATCCCAGTACTTGTGAAGGATGTCATCAATAAGGCCAGGCTTGGTTGGGTCAAACTGCTTGCTGGCAAGTGGGTTATTTGTTTGCCCAGGAGTCATGGTGATTGGCTGAAGGTCAGGTGACGACCAGTCTAATGAGATACCAGCCTGTGCTGCGTAAGCCTTGACATCTGTGATGGCTTTGTTGTAAGCCTGAACATATGAGCCTGGTTGAGCAAGACGGGCTTGTTCAGCATTGAGGAATGAACTATAGGAATTTTTGAAATATTTGCTATTTTCGTAAATTGCTTGCCATTGTGGTGTGGAAAGCGCAGCGCCTGGGGCATTAAGGGCTTGATTGAATGCAGCCTTTAAGTCAGGGTTGGAGTCAATAATTGCCGCTTCAGAACCATACTGCTGGCGGAATTTTTCGTAAGCATCTTGGTTTGCAGTCTGTCCAGTAGAACTTGTTGGTGTAGCAAAACCAAGTTTGTTGCCTTTGGCATCTACCCAGTTGCCTGCTTCAATTCCGACGGCACCCTTAGGCATCATGGAAATAGCAGGGGCTACTGATGTTCCAACAATTCTTCCCTTGGAATCAACCCAATTACCAGCAGAATCTACGCCAACGGCGCTACGAGGTGCTGTCTTAGAATAAGTTGGTCCGCTAGAACCTGATGTTCCTCCGCCTGCTGCACCACCACTTGAACCTGCTCCTGCGCTACCTGCGGTGCCGCTACCTGCACCTGCACCCGATTTTGCACCAGAACCTGTAGTAGCAGTATCTTTTGCAACTGCTGCATTAAAAGCATCAGTTTGTGCTTTGTTTAATTTGTTTGAAGTTACTGATGTTTGTGGCGTAGCAGCCTGGGCATCTGTTACTTTTTTCTTTGCTTCGTCAAGTTTAGGTTCAAGGTTTGAAGTATCTAAGCCTTTATCTTTTAAGCGAGTAATCTGTTCTTGAATTTTATTAACATTATCTTGTGCTTTTTGAACAGCCTGTTTGCTCTTACTTTGCTGTTGCTCAGGTGTAATTTGTTCGCCAGACTTGACTTTTTTAATATTGTCATTAATTGTCTGTAAATTTTTGTTTGCTTCATCAAGACGAGTTTTGGCTGAATTGTAATCAGCAGAACCAACTGGATTGCTGTCCATTTGATTTTGGGCTGCTTCCCTAGAAGACTCCCAGCCATCTGCTTGGTTTTGCAAAGAATCAAGTTGCGAATAAGTATCAATAGTTGTTGCTGTTGTTGTTGTCTTTTCTGCGCCCTTTGCAGCAGGAGCAGTTTTTACTGCAGCCTGTAAAGCATTCAACTGGTTGATAGAAGAATCGTTTGCCTGCTTGATATAGGCATAATCAGTGTCAGATGATGATGTGTTTTGATAAAGTTTTGTGGCAGCATCTGCACGCTTTTTGGCTTCAGCAATATGGCTTTGAAGTTCATCGGGAGTCATATTCTTGATATCGGAAACATCTACCTCTGGTGGCAAGTTGTACTTTGCCACAGGGTCTGTCTTGGCTGCAGGTGCAGCAGCAGACTTAGAAGTCTTTGGCTGTGCCTGTACTTTTTCACCAGGATTGTAAAATACGCCGTCTCTGATAAATCCAGCCTCAGAACCATCTGGGTTATAAACAACAGTAACGTTTCCAAGTGGGATAGTTTTATCTACACCAATGTTGATAACTTGGTCGGTCCACTGGCCCTTTTTAAGTTTGTAGTTTTTCTCAGCCACTGAATCCTCCTGTGTACTTATTATTGGACTGCTTCATGGCATCAAAATATGCAGTTGCTGCCTGATATGTACGGGCATCTGCAGTACCACGAATAAGATTCCCAATAAAGTCTGAAGCATTTACACCAGTTGAAAGGTCGGTACCAGTAGTAGCACCTTTCTTACCAACACCTGCTCCAGTGGTCTGGTAACTTGTGCTCGTACTTGCCAAGCCTTGATTTGCTCGTTCTGCAGCAAGAAGTTCAGCACCATATTGTTGAATTTCCTGAGGCGTAGCAGCACGGCCAACAAGACTAAGCATTGTGCTATTAACAAGGGATGCAATGTCTGGTTGGGAAGTTTGGGTTAATTGATAAACATTGTATGTTGAAGGGGTGTAATAAGCAGAGTTAGCGTTTGGGTCAGCACCAAGAATCGCCTTGGCTGCATCTGCTTGTGCCTTTGCTTTAGCCGCAGCAGCGGCCTTTGCGTCAGGCGCAGGTGCGGGAGTTCCTTTAGATGTGCTCATTATTTCACTCTCTTAAATACGCTGTTGATAACGTTTGTAAGGTTTGGTTGCTCTGCTTCCAATTGGGTTAAGTATGCAAACCAATTGTTTTGAGTCATTGAGTACATTGGAGTATGAGTTATTCTTCCACCAACATTCAATGTATTTGCCAGGAGAATTTGATGGTAAGCATCGTACATAGTAAGCAATGTCTTGATTCCATCAGCCTGCGGACCAGTTAACTTGCCAGCAGTATTCATTTTCTGGAATTCGCCAATGACTGTCTCTGCTGTATTCTTACGGGCAGGGTTTGTGTAATCGGCATACCATGTTGGATTGTTAGCGCCAATAACTGTCTGTGCGTAGTTATTCCAGTTCTGGGTATAAGTAGCAGCAGCACGACGGTCATTATTCTTACGCGCTTCTGTCATCAATGCTTGATATGCATTGTAAACAGGGGCTGCATCAGCCCATCCTTTGGCGATGTAGATTGAATCCATGAACTCCTGAGGAGTTTCCTTTGAACGCAACTGGCGAGTCAGAAGGTAATTTTCCACCTTCAGAGCATCTGTACCAGCCTTAGTCTGAGGAATTAAGTAGGCTGCGCCGTACTTGTATTGATTCATCAAATCGCCGTTTTGGTTCAACCAATTCATAGTTGCATCATTAAGCGGAAGGTCTGCCCCAGCAGTACCAGTCTTTGTCTGATATGCGGTATATGCAGTACCTCTCCAAATCATGGTGCCATCGGCAGCCTTGACTTGTCCATGTTCTGCATTAAATGCAGCCGTAGCCTCGGCTAAAGTGTAAGTTTTACCAGTGTCTGGGTTTACCTTATTCATGTAACCAAGGAATTCAGAGCGAAGAGTCTGAAGATTCTTGTTGTAGTAATCGTTGCTTACCGACGGAGACAGTGGCAAGAAGAACGATAGGATGCCCTTGATGAACAAGTTTGTGCGTGCATTGGCATCAATCTTGTCAAGGTATTGTTGCTGAACTGATGCTGGCAAAGCCGCATAATTGTCAGGCAAATCTCCGTGGTAATACGCTGCAGCCATTGCTGAAAGGATGGCATTGTGCACCATGCTTTCCTTCTCATTCATCGTCATGGCATTGAACAAGTCACGCATGGCTGAGTTAGGGAGAAGAGCGTTGATAAGCGTAGTTCCTGGGTAACCACCAGTTGCAGCATTGACTGCAGAATCAGCCCATGGGAAATGGTTCTTGATTAACTGAAGCGGGATAGTTGCAAATGGGTTGACGCCAGGCATCTTTGCTTCAGGAAGTACTGACTGAAGGGATGAAACGTTACCAGTGATTGACTCTGGCAATCCAGTAAACTGGGTAAATCCAAGTGCGTTAACGGCACGAACGGCAGCGTTGCCGAACTCACCGATAAGTGGATAGACCATGTACTTGTTACCAGATGAATCCTGATGGATGAAGCCAGGATTGTTGATGCCGTGGTTAATCATCTGGAAGTCACGGAAAGCCTGTGGAGCCTGATATGCAAGGCGTGCGTAACGCTTAATAGCCTGCTCTTGAGCAAAGTAGAATGGAAGCAAGTTACGAGAAATCATCGCAAACTGGCTACGAAGTGCAGGGTTGTGGATAAGAGGCAACATCTGAATGACTGCCTTCTGACCTGCAATTTGTAGTGCTTCTGTTTCGCTCATGTGGCCAGCATCAAGCATTGGCTTCATTGAACGATAATTCTCGTAAAGATAGTGGCCAAAGATTGGCTCACGAGAAATGCTATCCATAACTGGATTAATGAACTTGCGGTATCCAACCTGAGTAATACGCTGCAATGGGTTATCCATTGTATTGCGTGGCTCTTTGCCAAGCACCTTGACAGGGCTTGAAATTGGTGGAATAGCCGTTAAATCTGTAGCGTATGTTGGCTTGTTATTGGCAATGTTCTGAATAAGGTTATCGTGGATAGTTCCATCTTTACCTTGAACCAAGCCAGCAAATGCTTTAACCTGAGCATTTGAGAAAGAGTCTGCCTTACCATCACGAAGACCGACAAGAGTATCTCGTAGGTTTGCATATTTGGTTGGGTCCTCAATACGCACCTGGTGAAGTTGCTGAATCTGGCTCCACTTTTCGTCATTAGACAAAGCCTGAAAATCAGGACTTTTTGAAAGACGAATGTAGTCGTTGGCAATGTCACGAGCCATCTGCTCATTGCGCAACTTGGAAAGGTTCTGTGCCCAGTAAGCGTGGAAGTTTTTATCTTTGCCAGTCAAGGACATGATATCTTCTAAGCCAGTTGAACCATGGCCGTTCTGCTCAACGAACTGGCTAGCACGCTCTGCAGCGTTTAGCGAGTAGTGAGCAAAGTGGTCAGAGGCTACGCCTGCTGGAATAGACATACCATGCATCTGGATGAGCCAGTTGGTAAGTACATTCATCTTGTCTTCAGCGACATAAGGAGCAATCTTGCTTGATGCCCAACCTACTGGCTTGACAAGGCCACGAGCGTCAACAATACGCTTGACTAATGGGTCCTTCTCTGCTGTAGCGCGAAGAGCATCTTCAGTTGCTGTTTTCTCAGCAATATCTTTAGTGACTGCATTTTCTTTGACAGTCTTGCCAGCAAGTGCTGCTTCATGGTCCTCAGGTGTTGTCATCTGAGCAAGATGGTCAGCCATGGCTTGACGCTCTTCTGGCGACATCTTGAGGTACTTATACTTGGCTGCGTTAAACGCAATCTTGTCTTGCATGTATCCACCAAGGCCATTACGAATAACCTGGTGCAAGGCTTCAGAGCCTGCTACACGTAGACCAAAGCCTGTTGTGAAAAGAGTCATTGGTGCAAAGATTTTGTCGGTGTAATAACTCCACCAGTCATCAGCCTTTGAGTACATCATTCCGTGTACTGTTGTCTGACGCATTGCTTTGCGCAATTCCTTGAAGTTAACGAAAGCGTTTTCGCCTTGCTGCCATCCCCAGAGAGCAACTTCTTGTGGGTCTGCAGGAGTGCTTAGGCTGTCATCAGGATGATTGCTTGCCTTCATCTCTACCGTGCCTACACCATTACCTGTGGTGTCATGTCCATATATAGCGTCTGAGCGCTTACCACCAGTAGTTGCACGCTGAGCGTGCGACATGATTTTAGAAACCATATCTTCATCATCGGGAATACCAGCAGCCTTGATGACTTCTTTTACGCCTTGTGCATACAGCGCTTGCTTCTCAGCAATTGTTGGCGCAGCCATAATTTCTGATGCCTTTTCAAGGGCAACATCACGTGGCATTGCATAGTAGAACATGTTGTAAAGTGCTGTACCAGCATTATGGTCAGTCCACTTAAAGTTTTCGCCAGACTGTTCAAGGAGAGTCTTATTGATGGTCAAAGCCTTATAGCCAGTAAAGGTACGAACCTTACCTGCTAAAGCGTTCCAACCATTCCAGCCATCGGCAGACTTTGTGTAAAGTCCGCCCCATTGTGACTTCATCACTGGGACTTGTGCGCCAGTCTTTGCATCTGTAATAAACTTCTGCGTACCATCTGGATTCATTACTGGCATTGCCTTTGGCAAGAGCAAGTTACGCTCTTGTGAAATAGGCGTATCGCCAGCCTTTTGAATAATCTTATCTGTTGCCTTGTTTACTAGCGCTCGACCAAGTGTTTTAGTTGGGAGCGACAAAGCAGTTGAAATGTTTGCTTTCTCAGCCATTTCGCCAGAGTAAAGAGATTTAGCAAAGATAGATGCAACGTCACGTCCATCTGTAGCCTTAGACAACTTCTGAATTAAATCAGGAGTGAATTGCGTACCTGGATATGACTTCTCAACATTGACGGCAAATGTTTCAGGATTCTTTGCCATGTTGGCAATGTCATCCATTGCGCGCTTAATTGGATTTACTGCTGCATTAAACTTGCCAGCAATACCACCAGCATCATAGGCGTTCATCACCATGTCACTTGTAAGTGGCTTGCCAGATACCTTCATCAAGAAGTTTGTGACGGCAGGTGAATTCTTAGCCAATGGAATTGTTGCAATGACAATTGGCTTTTTGTTTGCATCAAGAAGTGTCTTGCCAGTTGAGTCAGTTGCATAATCAAGATACTTACCAGCCTTGAGTGAGCCAGCAATCTTTCCAGCCTGAGCAAGTGGGTCTGCAGAGAAATCAAATGTTGCATCTGCTACGCCAGAAACAAACTGACCAAGACCATGGTTGGTATCTTTAAGCGTGCTGAGGCCAGGAATGTTAGATAGTCCATTAGCCAAATCTCTACCAATAGAAACTTGATAATTTGGGTCAATAGACTTTTTGTAAGAATTTTGATATTGCGGAATAAGTTGTCCGCCAAGGTTACGCTCAAGGGATGCGGCGATGCCTGCACCGATAGCAATACCTTCAGGGCCTAGAAGGGCACCAATAGAACCACCAGCAACAACACCAAGGGTGGCAAGTAAGCCTTGCCCAAAGCCATGGTCAACATAAACTGAGTGGATAAACTTGTAGTCGCTTTGGATTTCCTGAAGTGGCTTTGCAGCCCACTTAGCGACAGTTCCAAGAATTGGAGTTGCTGTAATTACTTTACCAACATCACCAAGGGCTGTCTGCCACCATGCTTGTGAAGCGTGCTGTGCAATGTGATTATCAACAGCAGCAGCGTGTGAGGCCATGTGTACAGTTGCAGCAGTGGCACCAGGTGCGTCTGGGTTACCAGATTGAATGGCAGAAGCCATTTCAGATGGAGCCTTTTGAGTGGCGTCTGGATATCCCTTTACTGCAGCATTGGCAGTGTTAACGTTTGCACCAGGTGAAGGTGGCAATGGTTGATTAGTTGACAATTACTGCCCCAATACTGACGCAAGACTCCGTAATTCAGGTGAGGCATCTGGATGTGCAGCGAGTGATTGAACAACCTGTTTGGCTGATGTTCCACCCATTTGCTGTCCTGGCATAATGCCAAGAGCCTCTGGACCTGGGCCAGCGCCGAGAAAAGAGCCAGCAGTTACTGGTTCGTTCGGACGTTGTGTTGGCGCAAGGAGTGGTGTGACTTGTTGTTGTGGTGCAGCAGGCTGGGCTTGTCCGCCTTGCTGTGCTGCTTGTACGATAGCCGTCTTAGACGGTGCTGGTGTCTGTGGTGCTGACGCCATTGGTGCAGATGCTTGAAGGTCCATAAGTTGTTGACCATCTCCATAATTTGGCATACCTGCGATATAGCGCTGTGCTTGCTTTGATGCTGGTCCGCCATCGGTTCTGCGCGATTGTGCGCCAGGGCCTGAGAACATTGCTGGCTTATTTGCCTGTGGCATGTCTATTCTCCCTCTTTAAGTGTCTCAATGGTGCGGGCGGCATACTCGTGGAAAGTCTGTTGCTCCTCCACAAGATTAGCGTGTGTCTGAAGCATTTGGCTTCCAACCTTCAGACCATCTGCAATATCGTTAATGATATTTGCAGTTACTTCAACGATAAGGGCAAGAACATCAAACTTGGTTACCCTTGTTGCTGCCTCGCCCTCGTCGTCTAAATGCATTGTTACTTCATTGGCTTTCCAGCAGTTGTACCAGTTCCCTTGGTACCTGATGGCTGCTTTGTGTAAACAACATTAGATGCGCCTGTCTTGGCTGGGCCAGACTTTGACTGAATCTTTGTCTTCTGTGTTACTGCATCAGATGAACCATGTCCACCCTGATTCTTTGGTGCAGGAACCTTTGTAGTTAATGATGACTTCATTGTTGCCATTTTGTATCTCCTATAGGTTTGTTTGTAACAACCAGAACGCGTTTATACTGGTTGCTTTCTAGCAACTCCTGCAGATAACTGAGGAGAGCCAGAAGATGAAAGTCCTGCAAGCAGGCTCTGCAATGCGGTACCGCCACCTTGCGGTGCGCCACCTGGCATAGGTGCCCCAGAAGGAGCCTGTCCAGGGGCACCTTGCGCCTCACCTGCGGCTGCTTCTTCTGGGGATACTGGTTGTGGCGCAAATGCTGCGGCGAGAACATCCTCAATTGGGTCGCCGTCCATGCGTCCTTTAATTGCTACTGCGAGAGCATTAATAATCTTTGATGGGTCTTGGCCTTGCGCAGCGAGAGATGGAATTGCATTTGCATATGCACCAACTGCTGCGAGAAGAGAGTCACGAAGTTTTTCAACTTCAATCTTTTCTTCTTCCATGGTGACGTTCATTTCCCATGGCATCTGACGACGGAGGAAGTCACGTGAGATAAGTGAATCGCCTCGTGCTTGAAGTCCAAAGACAAGAGCACGGTTAGGGTCAAGTCCAGCCATCATGCCGTATGTGACATCACACCAGTAATCGCCTTGAATATCCTTTGATGGAACGTAGGTGATTTCGTAAGGAGCACCAGCGTTAACGCCGCGTACTTCCTTCTCTACGCTACCAAACATCTTTTCATCAGTCATAAAGCAAAGGCGCATGACGTGTCTGAATGACTCAGCAAATACAGCCTGTGCTGTCTTGACCTGAGTATCAAAGCCACCCATGAGTGCTTCTACGCCACGGCCTGTGACGATAGAACCTGACTGCTGACCTAGACGGCCTTGTGGGTAACGTGAACCAACACGAAGTTCCTGGTCAAGTGTTGCAGATTCCTGGAAAATTCCATTAGGAATATCAATACCAACGCGACGAATTTTCTCTGGGTTAGCAGAACGAATGGTTGCGTCTGGACCCATCTCAAGGACGTTAACGTCATTAGGCATTGCGATTGGAGCCTGTACAGATTTTTGTGCTGCTTCCAACTGAAGAGTTGCAAAGCGTGAGCGTGCAACCTGAACCCACATGATGTCATCAAACTGACCACGTTGGTTCTCATCTGAATCTACGCCTGGGCGGATTGCGATGACAACTGGAATCTCACCAAGGAAATTCTTTGCACGGTCAAGAACAAGATTGCTACGCTCAGGGATGAAGAGGATTGTCTCTTCTTTGTCTGTGTAGCGGAATACTTCAAGGAGACGCTCAGATGAGCGCTTCTCGTACTGACCACGGATAACTGGCTCGTGCTCAGGGAAATCGTTACAAAGTTCGCGTACTGTCTTCTGGTAGCGCTTGGTGTATGAGCGCAACTTGTTGAAGCGGTCATACTCTGGGTATGAACCAATTGGGTTGTCAATGCGAATCATTGGGCGATTGTTTTCAAAATCAGGCTCAATGATAAATGCAAGCATTCCAAATGTTACATAGCGGTCAGCGCCTGTGTACATCTGAGTCTGAAGGTTACAAGAGTCACGGTAGCCAGCGGCAATCATAGTGCGCTTGTCGGCACGCTTGCGTGCACGGTCAGAGATAGTATCTGTTGTGTCGCAGTTAAATGCTGGAAGTGGAGCGATAACTTCTGCTACGTCGCGTGCTGCAACGTCAATGAAGTTAGCCACCATTGGCTTAGGAAAGTCTGATGAGAATAGTTCAGGGAAGACTTGCTGAATGTTACCCTGACGGATAGACATGAGGTCAGTCCAGCGAGCATCACGAGTATGGTAGTGGTCACGCAGTTTGCGTACCTTGATACCTAACTCGTCAATATCTATTGCCATACCACGTGCCTCCGTTAGTTACCATCTCCTCTTGGAGTTTGGCGTATTCTTCTAAGTTCACAACTCTGCGTTGCTTCTGCTGACCACGTGTGAGGAATGGATTCTTGATGAATGTATTTCCGTATGCACCCAGTTGGTTGATATAATCGCGCATCTGAGTCTCTGCAAACCATAGGGCCATTGGTCCGTCTTGCTTACCCTTTGTGCCTGCAGACCACGTAATCAATTGCTCAATAAGAGCCTTGATGTGTTCGTTATCGGAACGAGGAAACTCCAGGAGATTGGAACCTTTAATGTGTTTGCCTTGGTTGTCCGTCGTTCCGAAAAGTGGTGCCATAGATGCAACGCCGAACTCGGCGTCCATCTTGTTCTTACCTGTGTAGTGGTCAACAAGGCGAATGCCTCGTGACGCAAGAAACTTGTTAATCTGTTCGTCTTGAGTCAAGAACAACTGGAAGGCGTTCTTTTCAATTACCCATACCTTTGGCTTGTACTTTTCAGTCCAAGAGAAGATAAGGTCACGAATCTGTGCTGGCGTTGGTGCTGGCATGCGTGCTGCCTCAAGGAGGTAGCGCTTTTGATTTGTGCGGTCACCTGCCATAACAACTGCGAAGGTATCACCAGACATTGCTGGGTCCATACTTGCAACGATGTATTGGTCATTGAGTGAAGCAGGGTGGCCTGGTGCGCCTGGGATAAGCGGTCCGATGGAGCGCATACCTGCGACAGAGCCTCGTACACATTCAGGGCTAAAGATTGCAGTTGACTCAACATCTTGCTGCTGGTAAACCATTGCCCAGGTCTTTGGGTCTAAGACACCACGACGGCGCTTGAGGTTTTCACCATCCCAGCGAGGATAGAGTCCGTCAGCATCAGGCATGGTTTCATCTGCTGCCCAAGGGCGGTCAGATTTTGGCCAGAGGGTCTGCCAGTCTTTTGCATCATCTGCAAACTCTAGGACTGCTGGCATAGCCAGATAAGTCCAAGGGCTGGTACCATCAGGGTAACGGTCTGGGTTACGCATCTCGCGGTACATATCCAATGGGTCAACGCGTGTACCTACTACAAGAATCTTGCCTGTAGGGCCAACACGGGTAATGACTTCCTGTTGAATCCAGCGAATCTGCTTTTCGTACTCGTTGGCGTTAGCCAAGGTCACACAGTCGTCAAGAATGATATAATCGGCACGAGCACCGTAAATTTGACCACCAATACCAAGAGCCTGAAGTGTTGGGTCTTTTTCACCTGAGTCACGTTCAATGTAAATTGCGTCCTGGGTCCATTTCTCAGCGGTAGCCTTGAAGCCTTCCACTGGAGCGTAGCGACGCTGAAGTTCAATCCACTGCGGGGCGGTCAAGCGCTGCTTAACAGCGTAGAGGAACTCTTTGGCCATCTGCTGGGTTTTGGAGACTAACTTGATTCTGACATTTGGGTTGGTCACAATCAGATACGTCACAAAGTCAATCGAGACGGTCATGGATTTCGCGTGCTCTGGTGGCATGTTGCAGAGCACGTAATTCTTAAAGCCAGGCTCATAAATCATGTTTGAATGGAGCCATGCTGGCTCCCCGTCTTCCAGCAGCGAAATGATATTGCGCTGGTGCGGGAAAGTCATCGAGTTGAGGTACTTAAGACGGAAATCTTCAAAAGAGATATTCTTGTCGTCATCTGCCACAACGCCCTTGCGTTTTTGCAAAACGCGTGCTAGGTCAATCGCTTCCTTAAATTGTGGGTCGGAAGCGCGGTAGTATTCATAGGATTTGACGGATTTGCCTACGGCGCGGCAGGCGTCCTCAACTGTGACGCCTTCCTCGATAAGACTGATAAGTCTCTTCTTGGCCTCTGGGGCAGGAAGCGTGGCACCTGGTGCCAGGCGGTAGTCACCTTTTTTGCTGGCCATGGCGCGGACCTTCGTTTCCTAATGGGTTGAAAATGAGCAATTGGGGGCCAATAAGCAATTGGCCATAACTATCCCACTGCGAAGCATTGCCTATGGGCAACGCTATGGGGTTGATAGGGGGCGCCCTGAAGGCGCCATATGGGGTAGGAGGTAACCGACCCCAAGGAGGTTACCGACGCTCTCACACAGTCTTCGCTGTGAGGCTCCGACTGTTGTGAGAGCCGAACGGAGGGGGCTGTTTTATTTTATCCCCTATATATATTAAGGTGGGGATTTTATTGTTTATCCCGCATTTGAGTGTGTGATGTTTGTCACATACTATAAAAGTGCTGGTCAGAGCCTATATTTATAAAAAATATTTTGGTGGACTATACATAATAATACTCTATATAGTTAAAACCCCCTGGGTTGACTTTGTCGCTTTATCGACATTTGACGAGTTTAACCCTATGGTAGAGGTTGAGAGATTATCGGCAATTTGGGCAGGACACGACGACGGAGGCGGGCGGATTCCCTACGTATTGCCTGCATTACAGGATGGATTCGGGAGGTAATCGGGGCATTCTGAGGCGATTGGGAGGTGGTGAGAGGTGTGATGGAGGACTGTCCCTTTCAGGGGTATAGGCGCTCCATTCCCACCCTATGGCGCTCCAACTCCTCGACTCGTGGCGCTACCTAATGGGATAATCGCTAACGCTTCCCACCCTTTGACCTTGTGCCAGTCTCATATAGTGAGACAACTTCTAGCCTCTGCCGAGCCTTTGCCTATGACTAGTCAGTCAGAAAATATGACCATTTTAGGCGTGTCTACCTATTGACATGCTCAGAACAAGCGCGTATCTTTCAGGTATCGGGGAATTACCTCGAACCTATGGAAGGGTAATAACATGGCAAACTACGAGAAGTTTGGTAACGAGTCTACTCGCAAGATTACCGAGACTTGGACAACCTCAGACAACTACCGCGTGAAAGTTTATACCTATCACGACAAGAACAAGAAAGTCTACTGGAGCATAATCTCCGAGTGTATCGTCGAAGAGTCAGGCATGGCAGGCATTTACTTCGAGAAACACTCTTTCCATAATGACCTGCACCGCCTGCTTCAGTCTATCCCAGCACCACGCTATAACTATGAGAAGATGAGCGCATGGCACAACGTTGCAGCCATGCAGGCGCAAACACTTATTAAGAACCTTCTCGACCTTCACGAGTCCGAGCAGGTGGCATAATGAAGCAACTACTCGCCGTCCTGGCGATAGCCCTAAGCCTCCTCGCCGTCGGCTACCGCGCCACCCATCACCCCGTCTATGGCAACTGTCACACGACGGCAGACGGGCAAGTGTGCACACTCATCAAGTACGTGTCGAATCGCTAGGTGCTTGACTATCTTCGAGGGTTCTAATACCCTCGGAGGTGGCGAGGTACCTAGCCTCGAATCTAACCTTGGAAGGGGTTACAGCAATGACAACAGCAACACTCAGCAAGGCTGCAATCAAGCGAGCAGAGCAGGAAGACGCCAGAGAACGCCTTCTTACTCATTATCTTAAAGAGGGGCAGACTGTCTACACCTCTGTGAAGAGTGTCTCTGCTTCTGGAATGTCTCGCACTATGTCGCTCTACGTCGTAGACGGCGACAGAATTCAGAACATCACTTATTACGTCGCGCAGGCTCTCGATTGGCCACTAGTTGAGAAGAACGGCTCACGCGTTCTACGTGTCGGGGGCTGTGGAATGGATATGGGCTTTCACACTGTCTACACTCTCGCCCGTGTGCTCTTTAATGGCTCTGTAGAAGGGGACGCAGGCTACGCCTTGCGCCAAGAGTGGCTCTAAAATGAATCAAGAATCTATCTCATGGGGTGAACTAGCAGAACTCACCCACGCCACGCAAGTGGAGCGCTTTAACTTCTGCCTATGCGAAGAGCAAGAAGACTTCCCCTATGCAGACTGTCCCCGCCCTGTCCCCTACTGTGGCGACTGTCTTGTCCCAATCAACGAATGCCACCACGGGAAAGGCTGAGAAATGACTGAGAGCAGAATGAACTATTGGCGAATGCTTGCCGAGCAACACGAGTTGGAAGTGCAAGAAGCGACCCGTGAGGCGGATATTCCCCGCGCTATTCGTGCCACTATGCAGATGGCACACGCGCTAGAGCAGGCAAGAATTACGGACGAGCGTGGCGAGTAGTTGTTACTCGTATGACTTCTACGGGCAGGAGTGGCTGACTCATTGCGGGTCTGGCTCCTGCTCGTGGAGTATCTATACTCCGAACTTGCGAGAGGCTAAGCGCCTCCGCCTTAAACACACGCGCCACGACTGTGGCAACGGATACTGAAAGGAGGAGAAACTATGAGCAGAACTCTTACCGAGACTATTGGCGAGCACGCTACCAACGCACTACACGAAGCAATTCGTATTGCGTGGCAAGCGGGCTATGACCAAGCGTTAATCGACATGCAAGAGCACGAACAACACATAAGCAACTTAGTTGCAGAAGATATCGGGGAATAATGAGCAACTGGCAAGAACGGGGAGCGTGCTCAGGGACTGACCCTGAGGCGTTCTTCCCCGAATACAACCGCGACGTGGAGAATCAGAAGGAGCAGGTACTCGACGCACTTAACGCGCTCAGGGTCTGCTCTTTCTGTACCGTATCAAGAGAGTGTTTCGCTTATGCGATGGCACACGATGACTCAATAAACGCTGGGATATACGCTGGCACTCTCGCATTCGAGAGGCAACGCATAGCCAAAAAACAGGGCAGAGTCGTCATCTCAGGAGGCGCACCACGGTTAGAGCAAGCAATCAGGCGACACGCTAATAGGCAACAAATCGCCGTTCCCCCGTTAGGAGTAGAGCCATTAAACGAATCACTAAGAAGGCAGCAGCAACGCTCAGCATAGGAATTGTCCTAGCGAGCGCAATAACGACCCTAGAGGCGGATAGGAAGGCGATTAAACGCCATCCTAGAACCGCTTTACCACCCACTGTAAGCCAGTTAAAGTCGTGGACCCAGAAGAAATATGGCAAAGACGCCATCCAATTCGAGTGCCTCGACCTGCTCTGGACTATGGAATCTCACTGGAACTATAAGGCAGTGGGAGCAAAGACAAGGCAAGGCAAGGCATATGGAATTGTCCAAGCGTTGCCTGCAACAAAGATGAAATCTATGGGCGCAGACTACTTGACTAATCCCTACACTCAAATAAAATGGGGCTTACGTTATATAGAACTACGCTATAACAACAACGCCTGCTGGGCGTTACGTCACGAACTCAATAAAGGATGGTATTGAATGAGCAGTGGAAATAATGTACGAGAGATGGACTGGACGTGGGAGTGCCCAGACTGTCGTCATCTCAATGAAGATGTAACTGTATTTGTGGATGGAGTAGATGATTACGCCAACGCCACCTGTGAGGCGTGTGATTACGAGACAGAGGTCAAGGTATGAAGGACTGTTTCTGCACCAAGACTTATCAATGCCTCGGATGTGAGAGGCAAGAAGAACGCAAGCAGGCTATTGCAGAAGGCCGTGCACTCACTCGCAAAATTGCAGAGTGTGGCACTCGTGCTGGATACAATCGCCATCTTAAACTGAAGGAAGAAACCTGTGCTGACTGTCGTCAGGCGCAGAAGGAATCGGTAATGCGGGCACAAGCAAAGAGAAGGGCAGCATGAACAGAAACGGAAACAAACTAACGCCTGCAGATGCAGCACTTATCCTGGCGGAACTGGATAGAATTGCAGAACTTGAGGCACAGATACCGCTACGCAAGATAGAACTAGCCAAGAGATTTAATGTAAGCCAGAGCACTCTCACTAAGATTCGCAATGGCACCACATGGGGCTGGCTAAGGGAGCAGAAATGAATGAGCCAATAGTATTCGTAGCCATCCTAGCCAAGCAGAAGGAAGCAATGCTCCCTGCCTGGCTGGAATCACTGAGCCAATGGGATTACCCAAAGGACAAGATGATTCTCTGGGTACGCAGTAACAACAACACAGATGGCACTGAGGCTATCTTGCGCAAATGGGTTGAAGAGAATGGCAAGTGGTATCGCTTTGTCATTGAAGACTATAAGAACATTGACGCACCAGTGCAGGAGTATGGCGTACATGAATGGAATCCTGTGCGCTTTAAGGCGCTCGGTGCCCTACGTGAGGCCAGTGTTGAGGCTGCTTGGTACGCAGAGGCAGACTTCTACTGGGTTGTGGATGTAGATAATTTCGTCAAGCCACACACGCTACGCACAATGGTGGGGCACAACCTGCCAGTGGTGGCACCAATGCTTGGCAGTGCAGACCCAGAGCAACCTGCCTACTCAAACTATCATCTCCTTGCCAATGTGCGGGGCTACTTCCTTGATGATATCCGCTACTACCAGGTACTCAAGCAAGAGATTAAAGGACTCATCGCCTGTGACGTGGTGCACTGTACCTATCTCATTCGCAAAGATATTCTCACCAAGATTCTCTATGTGGATGGCACTGATGACTACGAGTATGTCATCTTCAGTCGCAACCTACGCAACCTGGGTATCCCACAGTACCTAGACAACCAAGAAATCTATGGCTATCTTTCAACGCGAGAGAATCTTAAAGCGATACAGGAGAAGATGAATGGCAATTAAGCCAACGGAATTAAAGAAGTTGGTGGCGCTCCTTGACGAGGAGGCGCCATCGGCTGAGTGGTTAGCCAAAGCAGTATGGGAATTGGTAGAAGAACTGATGGCGCAACGCACGCAATATGTTGTCTACGCTATCCATCCAAGCCTCAACATTGTGCAGGCAGTCGGCCCATATGCAACGAAAGATAAACTGTTAAAGGATTATTCAAAGCGTATTCATGCTTACGACAAGCACTCTCGTGCTATCATTGCAGAGTTAAAGCATCCAAGTGTGATAACAAAGGATTAACACGGAGTCCGTCCTTTCGCCGTGTTAATGGGCCAGTCTCCTCAGACCTTCCACTGAGTTGTAGCGGCAAGACAAAAGCCTCGGCGTAAAAACCGAGGCTTTATCTTTTAGGTACTTCCCCTATACCTAAATCTGGTGTAGTCCGCCTGCAGTATCCTTATAAAATCCATAACCTGTTGGCGTTAGTGTGAATGGTGTAGGCACAGCCTCAATGAATGAGTATGGAGCCTTGCCATTGACATCATAGAACGATGGGAATGTCCAATTGGGTGCAATAACATCTTTGCCATCGCGTGAGGTAATCTTGTAGAGCAAGCCACGAACATGGTCTGCTGGCTCTAGCAACCAGGTACGGCCCTTGCTATCTGGCTTAGATAGGTTGGTAATAGTTGGGTCAACCAACATCTCAATGACTTCATGGAAGACAACTGTTGCCGTGCCCTGCTCGTATCTATCTTTAGATAGCACAAGATTCTTGTAAGAGATGCCCTTACGGAACTTACCCAGCGGTGCATTACGGAATGACCCGCCTAAGATGTAGGCAATAGGCTGACCGTTCAACACTTCATGGTAGCCGTAGGCTTGCAACGACTGTGGGAAATGGTCCACAACACAGACGTTCCAACCATTGGCCGAGCGTGTGTTAGATGAAACAACAACTGTCTCTTCTAGGTTCCACGCCTGCACTACTTGATTAACAAAGATGCCCAGTGCCGAGCCAATACTGGCAAAGTCTGGCGCTGCTAAATACTTTGACTCATTAACAAATGTAATCGTTCTCATCTTACCGCCTCGCATTATCTGTTGAATAGAAACCTGACGCATTAAAACTTACTCCTGGCACTGTATACATACGCCCCATCGTTTGATTACAGCATACAGGATTGTCCGCCTCAACATGGATGCTGCGCTGCAATGACTGCTCGCCCCCACAAATGACGCAACGGTAATCATACTGCATCTTTACTCCGAAACTCTATAGAAAAGAACCAACAAATAAATAAAATATGAAACTCTTTATAGTACGGGTCAAAGTCAATACCAAAGCCCCATAACGTACCAATACCTGTAAAGAACTTAGGCTTGAGCATGGTCGCCCCCTATCGGACACTTATCTACACAATTCCACACTAACTCCATGTAGGCCTTGCCTTCAACCTTACGTATCTCAGTATAGCAATCGGCATCATGGATAGGTTCTTTCATTCTTCGTCCTTGCCAAATGGATTAGGCCCACCCAATGACTCCGACAGGCGCCTAATGGCGCCATCTACCTTGCGGTTGGCCGTGGTATCTGATACAGACATAGCCTCAGCCATTTCCTTATAAGATAGTTGGTCGAAGAATCTTAGTCGTAGTACCTTACGGTCCTCCTCCGACAGGCGGAGCAAGCAACGACGAATATCAAACAACTGGATAACATAGTTGCCACCCTCGGCAGGGTTGCCCATGTTCGATACCTTCTCAGCCTCAATGGGTGAGGTAGTCTCGACATCTTCATTGAGTGCATAGGGCAGCAAGTCCTCGATGGTGGCACTGTCGTAGTACTGCTCATCTCGAATCTCATAGCCCAACTTCTGTGCCTTGATGCGGCGACAGTACTTATCAGCGTGGCGAGTAAGCGTCTTGCCTAACTTTTTCACACCCATCTTGTACTCGTCAGTACCTGGCTCAAAGTTTAGCCACTCAGTAATCTTATCCTGGCGACGTAGAATCCACACAGTTAATTCCTGGACTACATCCTGCACATCAAAGTATGTATGGTATCTACGATGTACCTTGCGGGCTACGACAATAGCAATCTCGTGCAAGTCTTTAAACTCTACGCTCATGCCTGCCTCATTAGATACGCCATAAGTTTCACAAGAATATCTTTACCTTCAAAGTATCCCAGGCGAGTATTGCAATTCATGCACAACAATCCTCTCACCTGCATAGTCTCATGGTTATGGTCAACCGCCAGCATGTGCAGTTTACCACTTCTTGTAACGTTTTCAGGCTTTTCACAGATGGCGCAAACGCCATTTTGTTTGGCAAAGAGCGCCTCGTATTCTTCAATGGTAATCTTGTAGCGAGATTTGTAGTTCTGCTTGCGCTTATCTTCGTAGGATATTTTCTTAGCCATTAGGATGCGCTCTTATCTCCGTTGAGAATTCGCAAGGCCCAGTCAAGCCCAGCGTTAAAGCCTTCCATCCAATCAAAGTCTTTAGACTCCAATGGGACGCTTGTCTTAGCCGCCTCAATCTTGTCCTTAACTTTGTTCAGGTCCATTACTTTGGCCACTTACCTCGCTGAACCATGAGTGCAATGACAGCATAATTAGCCATGTCCTTAAATGAATCCTCAACAGGCTCGTGTTTAGGAACCGAGCCATTGCGATAAAGATTTTTAAGACGCTCAAACTTATCGCCAATACGCACCATAAGGCCGTTAATAGGACCGCCAAAGGCATTGTTAATATTGCCAGGACCATAGTCCATCTGCTTCGAGATAAGGAGGTTGCCGATTTCATCCATTATTTCCCAGACAGCGGACGCGAATTCGGTATCTGAACCAACAACTGGTTGCTTGTCTTGTCCAAAGAGATAACTTTCAGCCCAATTGACTGAATCAATTTGATTGCTAATTCGATGTCCTCGCTCATTCATCATCATTCTCCTCTGGTGCAAACACACCTGCGTAGTAATAGGACTTGTCTTCGTAATTCAATATGTATCTGTGCAGAAAAATACCATCTTTGCTTTTCTCCTGCAGGTCAATCTCATCTAATACCCAGAGCATCTCAGGCACTGGCGAGCCATCCTTTGGCCCATACATAAACGTTGGGTATCTAGTTGCCACGCTGAATCTCGATTAAATCATTAATGGTAATCAAGAATCCCTTGCTTGGATTTGGTTCAATTTTATTGCTGATGGGTCTGCCATACTTATCAATGGCTTTCTTCAAGTCATCTGTTGATACGATGATGACCAGGCCTTCAAGAACAAATGCCCATCTATCTGCCTTTGTCTTCATCAAACCAGACTCAATCCAGTTGTAGGTAGAGCGAGAATAGAATGCCGTCTCAATATAGATGTTGCCAGTCTCAACCCAGCGCCTGTCTCGCTTGACTTCGACAGTCACACCGCCAGTGAGAATCTCACGGACGAGGACTTCACCTTCTCGGCCATAGGCAAAATCTAAATCAAAATCAGATAGGTCCGCCACTGGCCTCAACCTCTTCTTCTATCTCTCGCAAGATGTACTGGACTATCTCTGGGTTTTCCTTGAGCATATCTACTACATGGTAACCAACAATGTCGCAAACTTCCTCAACATCAAAGCGCTTACGAGTAGACATCGGAGTCTCAAAGATAATGGCATGAGTAATCTCATGCACAAAGACACGAATTAATTTATCCTCTGGCAAATCAGGGCGTAACTCAATGGTGTTAGTCTCAGATGTAGTCATGCCATATGCATCTTTATCTTCAAGGGTGTACTTAATCTTATACTTCTGCCCGAAGATTTTGATGGAGGTAGGCCGCTTCATGCCGCTAGTCGTTCCTCAAACCATGAATTACCATGCTGTAAGTATACCTCATTCACGTCCGTATTGTCGGGTAAGTGAATAATTTCGGCTTTGTCTAAATCTTCCTTGATTCTTTTGGCAAGTTCCTGCCCAGGATTACGTCCATCCTCTTTAACATCGTTGTCTGCGAAGATAAGTATGCGCGAGTACGACTCGAATAACTTAGGAAACCAGGGTTTCCATTGAGATACACCAGCCACCCCAACGCTAGGTATGCCTGCGCAACCCGATAGGATAATGGTATCAATCTCGCCCTCGCATATGGCAATCGTATCGCTCTGCTTATGCAAATCATTAACATTAAACAGGCCAATCTTTTGGCCCGTAGGCCAAAGATACTTTGGGGTACCTTCATCTAATCTCCTAAACTTGATACCCACCACACCAGCGGGAGTACGATAAGGGATGGAGAGCATACCTTCAGCAAGTTCATGGCCAGCACTAGGCTCCACGACGCTTCCAAGAAGGAACGTACGGCTTACTTCCTGACTGATGCCTCGTGCCTCTAGGTAAGAGGCTGCCCGTGGCGTTAGATTGTTGGAGTACCTTTCGGCTGCTTCCGTGAGCAATAGCCTCTGCTTTTCGTTTAGCATCTTTGAAATCCAATCCTTCCTTTGCTTGCACTAATGTGTATACATCTCCGAGCACCTGACAGACGAGACAGTTATATGCCTGGTTATCAAGGTTATACGCTGCGCTGCTGTGGGTATCATCATGGATGACACACTTGCAGGCTATCCACCCATGCTTGTCTATGACTGTCAGGCCATAGTGCTCAAGCACTGCGCCAAGGTCAGGCTTAGATACCACCTTGTACTCTCAACCACTGGTCTAAATCTTGGATGACCCATGACTGTTCAAGCCCTGCCATACGGCGCTTGACGATGACATAGGCTGGTGGAACAGCATCTAGGTTGCGTGCCTTGGCGTAGTTAAAGGCTTCAGTTGTAGCCTCACGCCAGAACTGTGGCAGGTCCATCTTGGCTGTTGCCTTCAACTCAAAGATATACGGTTGGCCTGCAACAATGCATACGACGTCACCCTCATCGTCTTTGCCTGCCAACCGTAATCTCTCTGCATTCACCCCTTTAGAGCGAAACCATTTGAGGATGCCTGTTTCAAACAGGGCGCCCTTACGCTTATTTGCTGCACTCACTGTACGCTTCTCCAACTCTCGGCTATCTGGTAGCCCTGTCTGTCTGAATACATACTCATTCTACTGGCGTCAGCCCACAAAGTTACAAAGTGGTCCCCAGTTGCAGAGTGTCGTGCAAATCTATTCTTGACTGCAGCAACCCTGAACTCACCTGAATGTGGCACCAATGCCACAGTAAGAATCATTTCGGGTAGTTGTGCAATCTTGCCTTGGATAGCCTTACGGCTAGGTGGCATATCGGCTTTACCTTCAGCCTCTGAAGTGTGATGCAGAAGTAGAACAGCAGCATCAGTCTCACGTGCAATGTGGTGCATAGCCTTGGCTATCTCACGAAGGCCAGACCATTCATCACCTTGCATGGAGACAACGTTCATAGCGTTGTCCACAATAATCATATGGGGATACTCACCATATGCCTCGCCATAGGCTCGGATTGCTAAGTCAATCTCGTCAAGTGTTGGGCTTGGTGCGAAATCAAATTGCAGATGGCTGATGCTTGCTAGTTCTTGTGTGTAGAAATCTTTCCCCATCCCAGTAAGAAAGGCTTCTTCAACGGTAGACACTTGGTGTCCTGTGGCCATGGCTGATGCACGAATGGCGGTAGTGTACGCATCTGTATCAGCACTGATATAGAGCGTAGGTACTTTCATCTGCACTGCAAGCCATAAGGCGATAAGTGATTTGCCAGCATTTGGTTGCCCAGCAATCATAGTCAATTGTCCTCTGCGAAAACGTATCCCTTCGCTTTGCAACGAAGGGAAAACGTCTGGCAGTATCTGAAAGTCGTGACTGCTATTGGCTGCTGCTTGGGTGAGCGACAGCACGAGTTACCTTAGCGAAGGAACTTAGGAGCGCACTGGTCTGGTGTGCCTTGTGGAGATGGGCAGAACCAGCCCTTCCACTCCTTAGGCGCACCTGGCTTGCTGGTGCGATAGACCAACTTACCGTGCTTACAATGTCCTTCTTCAATGACTGATGACTGTGCTGGTGCTGCTACTGGTGTAGCGCCAAGGCCCTGTGCTAATGCACGGGCTGCGCCTGCTGATGAGAGTGATGCAGATACTGAGTTAATCAGTGCTGCTGTGTCCTGAATGGTAGACAGGCTACCCTCAAGTTCTGCACTATCTGCTGCGTAGATGTTAACCAATGTTCCATCAGACAACTTAAAGTTGACTTGGAACTTTGTGTTTTCGTTTGCTGCCATTTGTTTCTCCTTATTTTATTTCTGCTAGTGGGTCGTAAATCTGTGCTAGTTGTCCTCCGACTGCGTAACAATATTCCTTCACACCGCAAGTACCACAGGACATTCCAATGTTAGGCAAGAATATCTCTTGCTCTAAGCCTCGTGCAAACTGAGCAAATAGTTCTGTTAGTAGTGGGATTGTCCAACGGTCAAGCCCAACTGCCTCAATGAACTGTGCTTTACGTGCCGAGTAGTAATAACCTTTTGATGGGCGGATGCCAAACTGCATCTCCATCATGGATGCATAGACACCCAACTGCAATGAAGAGTCAGGCATATAAGAGCCAGTCTTGAAATCCACCACCGCCAATTCACCAGCGGGGGTGACAACTATAGCATCTGCAAAGGCTTTGATAGGTACTTCACCGAAGTTATTGTTGAACTCAATTTCAACACCTGGCACATTCTGTGGAGAAACCCATATCTCAAACTGAGATTCCTGCCAAGCATTGATGAAGTCAAAGAACATCTTCTTGCCGTTCTCATCCCACCAAGCCTTGTTCTCTTTGTCAGGATTATCCTTGGTGGCTCTTCCACCACGACGCCAGTCAGTTGGATTTGTACCAGACTTGTTTTCTGCTTCAGCAATCTGTTGAATGAATGACTCATTCCACATCTCATCCCACATCAGAAGTCTCCACAATTCCAAAGACAATCTCAACTGCCTTCTTCATGCCAGCAATAGTGGCTGGGTTAGTTTCAGTCTTGATTGCTTCCTCAATCTGCGCTGCAAGATTGCGTCGCATAATAACTTCAGCCTCTACGAATGACTTCATAAAAGCATCTCGGCTAATAATCTTTGCGTGTTTGCGTCCCATTCTTAATCCTTATCTATCGGCGTAACAACTGTGGCAAGGCTATCGCAAAGGACACATCGGGCGCTAGTCCCGTACATTCCAATTTCAAAGTCAGTGTCAAACTTACACTGGACATTCCACCATTCGGAGCCACATGGACATACTCGTATTGGACCGAGCGAACGGTAATCTGCTTCTGCACCTGGCGTTGATTTAATGTTTCCAAGTTCAGCCTCCATTAGAACGGTACATCCATGTATTTGTCTTTGTACTGCTGCTTGCGAAATTCATTGAGCAGGAACTTCTCTGCTGCTGAGTGGAAGGCTTGGCCTCCTACAAACCACCATGCTGGTTCAGATGGCGCCTGTAACTTCCTCTCCAATTCCCATGCTTTACCGCAGCGAATCCAAGAAGAGAACGATGAAAAACTTCTATGTGCTACTACTGTTTCTTTCTTCATGGCTTAACTGTAACACCAGTTGCAAGGCGTGTAAACGTAAGCGACACGCCGATAACTTTCTGGCGCGTTACTTTTTTTGCTAATGGGGTTGGAATGTGATTATAATACGAGCGAAGCGAGTGCAATACGGGGAGCGCCCTGAAGGCGCTCGGACGGCGAGCGGCTATGGCGATAGCGAGCCATAAGAAAAAGACAAAAAAAATAAAGCCCCTCCGAAGAGGGGCCATACTTTTAATAACTTACTTGACTGTAGCAGCCTGTGCCTTAAAATGGTTATATGCTGCAGATGCAACTGGTCCAAAGACGGCAACAAGTGCAGCCCATGCGACGTGCTTCAAATGATGATTACCAGTCTGCCAAATAGCAATTGCTGCTACTGCAAGGCTGATGATGTAATGCTCAACAAGCGCTTTGCTTATCTTCATGTTATCTCCTATAGGTAGATTACTTTGTCCACTTA